>Ga0213838_1000105_pt1 | contig 127436 bp, 112 predicted proteins | sample SWPATP13_FD_160577 | JGI IMG/M metagenome (GOLD analysis project Ga0213838, IMG submission 160577) | Coastal seawater microbial communities from Marineland, Florida, United States - SWPA TP1 #3 | ecosystem: Environmental > Aquatic > Marine > Coastal | place: USA: Florida | collected 2016-08-06 | reverse complement strand
TGAAATGCTGGAAACAAACGGCACATAACAAGGCCATTAAGGGCGGACCCGCAACAGTTGGCTCGGTTTCGCTTCGCTACACATTTTAGCCAACTATTACTTGTCCGCTTATGGCGGCGTTATATTTTTATTGAGTATTGATGCGCATCGCGCTACACTTATTCTATGATTAAGTCATTTAAACACAAAGGCCTTAAGAAGTACTTCGAGACAGGTAGCACTTCAGGTATTCAAGCAAAGCATCAACGTAAATTACGTATGCAACTTGCAGCAATTGATACCGCCCAAGAGATTGATGATATCAATTTGCCCGGTTTTAAATTACACCCTTTAAAAGGAAACCGTGATGGGATTTGGTCTATTACCGTAAACGGTAATTGGCGTATTACTTTCGAGTTTATTGATGGTAATGCTTATATTCTTAACTATGAGGACTATCACTAATGAGTATGCATAACCCTCCACACCCTGGTGAGTTTATACATGACGTATATCTTGAACCCGCAGGTTTTAGTTGTCGTTATTTGGCTAAACAGTTAGATGTAGCTTCATCAACATTAAACAGAGTCTTAAAGGGGCAGAGTGCTATATCGCCAGAAATGGCTCTCCGATTATCTAAAGCGCTAGGTAGAACACCAGAAAGTTGGTTAGCTATGCAGGATAATTATGATCTTTGGCATGCTAAGCAGAATTTAAACTTGGCCAATGTTCATGAAGTTAATTTTGCAATTGCTTAGTAAAAATATAACAAGGCGCTTAAGCAGGAAAAAATACAGTTGGCTGGCACTTCGTGCATTATAGCCTAACTGCATTTTTCCGCTTAGCTTGGCGTTAGGTATCTTTATGGGCGTGCAGTTTAAACATCATGTAATAGCTCTCCTTGGCTATATATTAGCTTTTGGAGCAGGTGTAGTTTATGCGGCAATTGAAAGCACAAATGGTATTCCCTTTGAAGTATCAACTTTGTATGAATTGCTTGGAATGTTATTAGGGCTATATCTGTCTGGTATACTTATAGTCAATAGGCAGCGCCAAGAGCTATCAAATAATTCAAAAAAGGTTGTAACCTGTTATCTCTTAGCTTCTTATTCCATTTTTATAGCTTTCACAGTAGTCATTTTATATAAAGTGCTAAAAGCTAACAAGTAAAGCCAGCAGGACGCCGCAAGCGGCGCCGCTGCTTTAGGCGTTAGTATGCCCAGTAAAATAGTGTTGTTTTGCTTGGAACATTCATCGATTGGCAGTGAATTCCGAGGTCGCTGTAAGTGAACATGGAGCAGGTTCAAATTCTGTATTTTTTTCAGCTTGTTTCCAATTTATGTATTGCTTAAGCCATCGGTTTAAGCATTCTTATCCAATGCTTCGTTCAGGTGTTGGTGTGTGTTATAAGTTTTGTTAAATCCATTGGTTTAGTGTAGGGCAAACTAACAAGGTGACCTGGTCAACCCGTGGTGAATTGTCTGGGTACAAGGCCTAGCCAAGCGCAGAACTGCCGACTGTTTTTGAACAGCCTGGGATCAGGCACATTGGCGGACATGGCGGTGGCGATCTGTTCACCGACACCCGGAATAGTCATCAGACGTTGAGCAATGGTGTCTTCGCGAACTTGTTGGGCTAAGGCTCTGTCGTAGTTGAGGATTTGTTTGTTAGCCTGCTTAATGCGCTGCCAGAGATTATCAATCATTTGCCGTGCTAAAGGGGGTAAGCCGTTTTCGACATTTTCCAAAAGACCTTGTATTGCATCTTGAGCACTGTACCTTCCTCTGGCAATCACTATGCCGAACTCAGCGAGCAGTCCTCGTAATTGATTAATCATGGCAGTTCGTTCCTTGACCAGGCCTTGGCGGACCCTGTGTAATGTCATCATGGCTTGTTGTTCGGCCGTTTTAACTGGCACATGCCAAATATTAGGTCGCATTGCCGCTTCACAAATAGCCTGTGCATCGTTATTATCGTTTTTACCGCCTGTGCGAAATGGTTCGATGAACTTGGCGGCAATAATCGCGACTTGGTGTCCGAGCGTATTAAATTGGCGCGCCCAGTAATGAGCGCCACTGCATGCTTCCATTGCAATGAAGCAGGGGTTAAGCCGGAAGTAGTTTCTTTCGAGATAGTGTTTTCCTTAAAGTCACTTTCCCATGCTCATTCATGCCCACAAGGCTAAAGGAATTTTTGGCTAAATCGATACCAAGTGTTTTAATAGTATTCATGATGGACTCTCTTTATTAAGTTTCGCACCTTAAGTTTGGCAAATACGCCAAAGTCAGGGGGAGTCCATCTCATTCGTTATATGTTTAATCAAAAACCAGGCCGCAGGCAAAATATGAGTGAAGGAAATTTGAGAACAGGAAGTTGTTTATGTGGTTCTGTCCAAGTTGAGGTACCAAATAACCTCGTTGATCTAGGGGTTTGCCATTGCTCAAAATGTAAAAAGTGGGCTGGTGGTCCTCTTATGGAGATAGAATGTGGAACTGCCGTTAATTTTGTGGGTAAGGAGAACATAACCGTTTTTAAGTCTTCCGAATGGGCAGTTCGAGGCTTTTGTCAAAAATGCGGTAGTCATTTGTTCATTCGCGATGAAAAAAGTGGAGAATATGGAATTCCACCTGGCTTATTTGATGATGACGAAAATATATCGTTAAATAGGCAAGTGTTTTTTGATCATAAACCCAAGTATTACAGTTTTTCTAATACCACAAAAAATATCACGAGTGATTATATTTATAAGCATTTTCCACAGACAAAAGAATCAAACACATAACAAGCCATTTCAGTAACGGGACTGCTAACAGCTTGCTCGGTTTCGCTTCGCTTCACATTTTAGCAAGCATTACTAAGCCGTTTAACGCGGCGTTATGTTGCTATCGAAGCTGATTAGTTTCATTTAAAGCTAGTCCACAAAGGAGTGTAATTATGATAGGGATTATCGCTTTATTTTGCCTTATTGTTCTAATTATTGTTGTTCACATTATCGCTAATCGCTTCGCAAATGATTTTTCCGGCGATAGCAACCCAAAACTACATAAACGTTTATATAGGATAGCACTTACGTTTATTCTTTTTGTGCTAGTTGGGGATGAAATTATAGGCGGCACACAGTTAGCGTACTTTTGTCTATCAGAAAATGGCAGACAAGTGTTTGTTGATGATCTTGAAGGAAGGACTATTCAAAGTCGCTCAACTACTACTTTTGTTAAAGAATACACACCTATCGAAATACAAGGAGGTGTGAGTAGTATTTATGATATTAATACCCAAGAACTAGTGTTTAAAAGATATTGGTATAGTGCTAGAGGTGGTTGGTTGAGTCGGGCAATATCTTTTAACGGTAGTAAAAATCCAATATTGTTTGACGGTAGTTGTTCAAATACTCAAAAGCTTAAACAACTAAGATTTAAAAATAATATGAAGTACATACGTTCCGAGTGACCTCCTTCTAACTCGCAACATAACAAGCCATTGCAGTGCGGGACTTTTAACAGTTGGCTTTTCCTCACTGCGTTCGTTATTTTAGCCAACTATTAAAAGCCCCTGAATGGGGCGTTATAACTCAGAATAGCTTTTTTGCATCCCTATAGAAATTTTCGTGAGTGCCGAAGGTTAAAAGCTCTAGTACAACAGTTCCATCCTCATAACTGTACCCCAATAATGTAAGCTGTTTTACCATTTTAAATTTGTGCACTCGCATGAAAGAAAGATCGCCTTTTTTTTGCTCTCCCAGCAATGGATTATCCATCAATGCCTTAACTGCGGTGTCGAGATCTGCTTTTTGATTCTTGTGCAGTTTTTTTGCAGCTTTCTTAAAACTTACCGTTTGAACTACTTTGGATATTTTAGCCAAAGTTATATTCCTCAAGTTTTCCAGCTTCTTTTTCCGCTTTGGCGATAATTGCTTGTTTCACAAATTCGTAAGGTAAATCTGGATTGTCTTCCATGATCTCGCCTATTTTTGCCCAATGTTCAATTTGTTTAGGTGTTGTGCGGTTTAAAGCCTTTCCCATTATGGTGGCTTTTTCAACCAAGCCTTGGTCTAATCTAATGCTTGCAGTTGCCATAATACTCTCCGGTTGCTTAATTATATTGTAGTAAATTGCTACAACTGTGGCAATGAGGTATAACAAGGCAATTAAGAACGGACATCTAATGGTTGGCTGGTGTTTCGTTCCTCAACAATTTTAGCCAACCATTATCTGCTCGCTTATTGCGGCGTTGGTATGACTAGATAAGAAATGAATCAAATTATAGATGTTTTAAATTCATTAGTAATGGTTGCTGCCGTTTTTGGTTTCATAGGATATTCATTTGCGGCATTTATAAAATTATTCGAGTCACTCGAATACTGTTCTTGTTCTCTAGCTGTTAGGTGTTTTCCATTTATGTTTTTTATTAACAGCATCTTTTCAAAAGAAGGTATTAGGTGTAGGAATAAGGGGGGCGTATATCTGCTTATTTCACTAGGTATACTATTGTTTGCTTTTGTATTTCTTGTCACCTTAAAGGGCGCTTGGAGTGATGTGTTAGGCGGCATATAGCAAGCTATTATCAGCCCCTGATTGGGGCGTTTCTTAGTCTTTGCGCTTCATCGCGACTTTGTAAACTTTTCCTTTGTCTCGTTTTCCTACTGAAATAACTGTGACTGTAATTACTTCATCATTAACTTCATAAACCAAGCGATAACCTGCTTGTCTGAGCTTTATTTTATAAAGCTCATTGGCGCCTGATAATTTAGCACTTGGAATATGAGGGTTTTCTAAAATTTCTGCTAGCTTCTTTTTAAATTGGTTTTGTATCGTGGCGCCAAGCTTTTTCCATTCTTTCAGAGCTGATTTTTTAAATTGGAGTTCATAACTCATCTAAACTAACCTTCACGCTCTCTTCATTTTTTCGGCTTTCGGCAATACTTAAAAGTTCTAAATCTTCTACATGATCCATTAAAAACTCGTATGTATCTGCAGGTATGCAATAAAACGCAGGTTCATTTCTATTTAAAACTGCAATAGGTTCACCGTTAGCGCTTAAAGCTACTTTCATCGGGTTCGCTTTTAATTCACTAATACTTGCAGCTGTTTCTGTCAAAATTCTAGTAGTCATACAAATCTCAGTATCTTTATTAGGTCTAATAACTGGTCTTATTGTAGCTCTCGAAACATAACAAGGCAATTAAACGGACAAAAACATTTGGCTGTTCTCACTGCGTTCGTTATTCTAGCCAAAAGTTTTTTGCCGTTTATTGCGGCGTCTGATTTTTCAGAAAACGCGGTTAACATCCATGCTTTTGTGTAAAATTCTGACAATTAAAATACTGTTAGCTTTCTCTTTTTTATAATATATTACGTGACTTCCTTGAGGATGCTTACGGTACCCTTCGCGAATATAGTCACAATTAACACCAAGGCTTGGCTCTTGTGCTAATTGATGAAAAGAATTATCTAATAACTTTAAATAGTCATTTCGTTGTGATGTTCCCCAAGTTAATTGGGTATATTTAGCTATTCTAAATAAGTCGTATTTTGCTTTGTTCGATAGTTGAAACTTGGACATTAGTGGTTATCTTTATCCAAGTCGGAGATCATCGACTCGTATGAGTAATCAGCGATACCACTATTTTCACCTTCAATTAGCATATTACGTAAGTTCATGATTTTAACTTCTTGATCTTCTAATGCTCTTAAACCAGCACGGATAACTTCACTTGCCGAGCCGTAGCGACCGGAGGTTAGTTGCTGACTTATAAATTGATCAAAATGTTCGCCTAATGTTACGCTTGTATTTTTAGCCATAGTGTAAATCCTGCCAATACCAATATATATTGGATTATGGTATAAAAAATATAACAAGGCAATTAAACGGACAAAAAGCAGCTGGCTTTTGCTCGTTCCTCACAAAGTGTAGCCAGCTATTACTTGTCCGCTTATGGCGGCTATATTTCAAAGTAGTCAATCTGCTATAAGAGTCAAAAAATTGGAAATAAACCTTTTATTTCTCAGGAAGAAAACCTCAACTTAAATGGCTTAAACTTGAATGTTTTGATTAAAGATTATTCATTTAAAGGGTTCTCAATGCCAGGAGCAATATTTAACAATGTAGACTTTTCAGGCGCAAAAATGGATGCATTAATACACGCTTCGATGGTTCAATCGACCCGCCAAGTTGAGACTTGCAAAAAGGGAATACCGAATAACGAAAGGTAAAAAGATATATATGAGCTACTTTGTCGCTGCTTATTTTATTGTCCGTTAAACGGGCATTAGGAAAAGTATCTATGATAGAAAGAAAACGCGGCATATATGATGGTCGTAACAAGTCGTCGGCCTACAAGGATTTGGTGTGGACGGTTGCTACTTCCCCTGGCACCTCGGTAGGAATCGAGGAACAAACGAAATTAACACTGACTACTATTCAGGATAACCTGGTGGAGCTAGGCTCGAATAAGCATAGGATTGTTTCGGCTCAGGTATATATTGCCCAATATGGAAGATAAAGCGTTAATGGATTAAATTTGGAAAAACTGGCTAGGGGCTGTTGACCTTTGTTTATATTTTCAACAATAGGCTATTTTTAATGATAGCAAAGCAGAATGAACGTGGTTTGGTTGTTCCAAATGAGTGAATTCTAATGCCGCTAGCGTTAAAAATAGCCATTGCCCAAAGGGCTGAGGTTAAAATCACTTTACTCTGCGTTGAAAATTGTTGATTTAGATGACTAAATGACACAATTTCCGCCTTGATTAAAGTGATTTTATCTCTCAGTAGAATTATTAAACAAAGATAAACAGCCCCTAGGTACAAACCCCGAGCATTGGCCGCAAAGGGCCTGCCTGGGGGGGGCAACTTGAAGGCGATGTGTTTTAGAGGTAGCTGTGACCGCCGTGCGAGACTAATTTGAGTTAAAGGTGGATTGTACCGTGCTGCTTTAAATGTTTGCCTGTCACTCTTGGCTTGCAAGAATAGCTTAGGCTCTAAGATGGGAGTTATTTAAAAATGGAGTTTATAGCTTTGAAGCACAAAATGCTGGCAATAGTGGTAATTATATTGGTATTCAGTGGCTGCTCTTCGCAACAATTAAAAAAATTTGCAGCTGAGGCCCTAAGCGGCAGCCAAATCAGTTACAGCAAAGGAGAGTGTAGTGCGATGAAACTAAGGTGTCCGGTTGAACGTTATGATGAATGGCAAACTTCGAACGGAACATTTGGTTGTTCCTGTGTCAGTGACTAAGCTTTAGCACCTATAAATTACCTGGTAGGGAATCTAACAGGGGCGGATGTTTTCTAGTCTTTTCTTTGGCCTGGCACTACCGATGTGATAGTTTCTTAGTGGCGATTCATACTGCTTTAATAAGGATGTTTTATGATAAAAAAAGCTGTTCTTGTGCTTGTTATTTTTACTCTTGCCGGCTGTGTTGTGGTGCCAGAGAAAGATTACTCTCAGAGCTTTCAATGTGGCTTGTCGACCGATAAAAAAGTGTTGAAAGTCGTGAACTTAATGGACGGAGATACCAGCTTTTATGCCTGGAATGATGAATTTTTCTCCATAATTTCCATGCCAACGTCAGCCATAGTTTCAAGTACCTATGTAATGGTAAATAATATCTATCATCTGGGTGAAAAAGTGATTAGGTGTGAGAATTGATACTGAAGCTTATTGGCTGAAAGTGGAATAAATATACACTGTAAACATCAAGGGCTAATACCTTGATATATGATGAAAAGTAATGTTCATGAAGGGGGGGATGTGAAGATAGTACTAGTGTTTACCTTATTGTTGTTGGCCGCCTGTTCAGGCATCAGGGGTAATAACAATTTAGGGCCTTATGTAGAGAGTAAAGTGGAAAATACGCTGAGAGAATGTGGTGTTAAGAGGGAAATAAATTGGCCCATATCAGGGTCAAATACCAGTATTGCTAGTGCTAGCCAAGGGTGAAGATGCAGTTACAAGCGAAACTCAAAATTTATTATGTTACCGCCATCTTAAGCGTGTGTTTTGCCGTTATCGGTTTTAGCTATAACGCCTGGCGCCTAGAGATCACGGAAGATAATAACAATATCCGTACCGCCGCCTTTGAGGTGCTGACCAATTTATCTGAGCTGGAACAAGTCGTATTCTATGCCCATTTTGATCAGGATGAAGTGGAAGGCAATCCGCGCAAAGGCTGGATCAAGGTGGGCTTGATCCTTGATCTTACCAGCCTGGTCAGCGACGGCTCTCTTAAAAAGGCAAAGACACTGAAACAGACCTGGTCTGAGAATTGGTCGCATATGGTAACTGACAGGGAGGCGGCAGACAGCATAGTGCGTGATATTGAAAATGTTCGCCGGGAAGTCAAAATAACATTGGCGCAACTGGATTAACGGCAAACTCCAGGCCGCCAGCTGCTAAAGCCTCCCCCCAACTTGCCTGAAAACAAAGCCGTTTGTCGGTGTTTTCGGCTTGATTTTGGATCTCTGATTATACTTACAGGAAATTGAAGAAACGTGAAAAGGAGTTCCCATGCATTTGGCTGTTAAAAAAATGCTGGTGGCCTGTCCACTTGTTTTGGCCGCTGTGGTGATACTTGGTGCCTGCAGCAGAGATATGCACGATCACCCTGAACTGATCTCGGGTCAGCAGCTGTTTGATTATCATTGTGCCGGCTGTCATAAGGCAAGCGGTAAGGGAAAATTTCTTAAGGGAGTGCCCGCCAACAAGGGCACCGAATTGTCCAGGTTACAGGTTAGACACAAGATCACTTCTGGTGGCAGTGACAAAGACAAGATGCCGGTGTTTGAGTCCATGACTGCCACCGAGGCCAGGACGATAGTAAATTACCTGAAAACACTTTAATACCTGTTCTAATTGCCTTTATGCTTGCTTTTTTAATGTTATGCTTAACTTAGACGATTTGTAAGTGGACATTCTGATGCAGGTGCATGGCCGTATTGAACTCGATTGGCAGGGGAACTGCCTAGTACTGCATGCCTATGGCCCATTTAATGAAGAAGACGTGGCCGCCGGCATGAAGGAGTATAGGACCAGCCTGGCGAAACGGAGTGGGCAATGGCTGCGTTCGCCATAGCGTTGAGATTAGGCGCAATTACAACAGAGAAACAGATGGAAATAGAGTTACTGGAAAACCCTGAGCAGGAATTAATAGACTTTTTAAGCGAAAGAATCGCGGAGTTTAACTGGCAGCAGTGGGAAGTGAGCGAGAGAAAGCCGCTGGCACTGCAAGTCAAAAGTGATAATGGCGAGGTGATTGCTGGTGCTGCCGGACGTACCTTTGGCGACTGGTTGTTACTGGATACACTCTGGGTATCGGATGTGCTCAGGGGGCAAAATCTTGGTAGCCAACTGTTATCCCGTATGGAAAGCGCGGCAAAGGCCAGGGGCTGCAAAAAATGCCTGCTCGATACCCTGAATTTTCAGGCTAGGCCTTTCTATGAAAAATACGGCTACCGGGTGGAATGGGTACAGGAAGGCTATCCCCAAACCGGCTGCAAGTACTTTATGACCAAGATGTTGTAAATCAGTAGATGGCAATGAAAACCTAAGATACTCAGTTATGCATTCACATTCTCACGGACATTCCCATCACTCGCATAGCCATTCGCATCTGGACGCAGGCATGTCCAGCAACCGAATCGGCTGGGTGTTTTTACTTAACTTCTCTTTTACCATTATCGAGTTTATCGGCGGCCTGCTAACCAATAGTACCGCCATTATGGCAGATGCGGTGCACGATCTCGGCGATAGCCTGTCGATAGGCTTGGCCTGGATCCTCTGCCGGTTAAGCGGTCGTCAGGCCACCAGCAAATTTTCCTATGGTTACCAGCGTCTGTCCTTGTTTGGTGCCCTGATCAATGGCATTGTCTTGATTGTCGGCTCGGCCTGGATTTTAAATGAATCCATTCCCAGGCTGCTTGAGCCCGAAATGCCGGATGCCAGCGGCATGATCTGGTTTGCCATTCTTGGGATTGCGGTAAACGGTTACGCCGCCTATAAGCTCAGCGAAGGCAAGAGCCTGAATGAGCGGGTACTGAACTGGCACCTGATGGAAGATGTCTTGGGCTGGGTTGCCGTCTTGATCATCGCCATAGTCTTGCTGTTTGTTGACTGGCCGATATTGGATCCTTTGCTGTCCATAGTATTCACCCTGTTTATTCTGTTTAATGTTTTTCGCACCCTGAAGGAAACCGTCAACCTGTTCCTGCAGGGGGTGCCGGACGAGGCGATGCGAGCAGAGATAGAGGCTCAATTATTGGCGCTGGAGCAGGTGGAAGATCTGCATCATTTGCATCTTTGGTCCCTCGACGGTGAACAACATGTATTGACCGCCCATTTAGTGGTTAAAGTACTGCTCTCGCTTGAGCAGCAACAGGCGCTAAAAAAACAGATAGCTCATTGCCTGGCACGCTTTTCCCTGGAGCATACCACCATAGAGCTGGAGTTTGCCGATGAAGTGTGCCGCGATAAAAAGTGCCCTCGGTAAGCCGCTACTTTCAATGGCCTGGCGATAACTAAAAAGAAGGAAAGAAGATGAAGACAATAGGATTACTGGGCGGCATGAGCTGGGAGTCAACCGCCAGTTATTATCAGGCGCTTAACCAGGGGATTAGACAAAGGCTTGGCGGCCTGCATTCGGCAAAAATTTGCCTGTACAGTGTGAACTTTGATGAAATCGAAAAGCTACAGCATATGGGCAACTGGTCCGCTACGGCAGATATTCTCGGCAAGGCGGCCCAGGGCGTAGAAGCGGGCGGCGCCGATTTTCTACTGATTTGTACCAATACCATGCATAAGGTGGCAGCCGAAATTGAAGCCAGTATCTCCATTCCCTTGCTGCATATTGCCGATGCCACTGCGGGAAGTTTGCTTAATCAGGGGATAAAGAAAGTGGGCCTGTTGGGGACTCGCTTTACCATGGAGCAGGATTTTTATAAGGGCAGGCTAACGGACAAGTTTGACATTGACGTAATAGTGCCGGATAGCAAGCAGCAAGACCTGGTGCATGAGGTGATTTACCAGGAGCTTTGTCAGGGAGTGGTTCGAGACGAGTCGCGAGAGAAATATCTGGACATCATTGAGGCGCTTCACCATCAGGGAGCGGAAGCTGTGATTTTAGGCTGTACGGAAATTGCGCTACTGGTACAAGAAAAGCATACAAGCGTGCCATTATATGATACAACAGCCATCCATGCCGCCAGTGCGGTTGAATTTGCTTTGCATGAGTAAGCAGTTACTATCAATTAATCCGTCTATTGGAAGCTATTTTGTCGACAGCCAGTGAAAAGCGCCTAAACAAGTTTATCAGTGAATCCGGTTTCTGTTCACGCCGGGAAGCGGATAAGCTCATCGAGCAAAACCGGGTTACCATCAATGGCAAGCTGCCAGAGCTGGGCACCAAGGTGTTGCCGGGAGATGAAGTGCGGGTGGATGGCAAGCCAGTCGAGGCCAGTCCTGAAAATAAATCGGATCGCATCTATATTGCCTACAATAAACCGGTCGGCATTACCTGCACCACGGAGCGGCATGTTAAAGGCAATATCATTGATGCCATTGGCCACAAGCAGCGGATTTTCCCCATCGGCCGCCTGGATAAACCCTCGGAAGGCCTGATATTTCTGACCAGTGACGGCGATATCGTCAATAAAATTCTCCGCGCCGAAAATGCCCATGACAAGGAGTACCTGGTGACGGTCGATAAGCCGTTGAGTGAAAGGTTTGTCGAGCGCATGTCCAAAGGCGTGCCTATATTGGGCACCATCACCAAGCCCTGTCAGGTCAAAGTCCAAAGCCGGTTTGTTTTTCGTATTATTCTGACCCAAGGGCTAAACCGCCAGATCCGCCGCATGTGTGAGTACCTGGGCTATGAGGTGAAAAAACTCAAGCGCACCCGCATTATGAGCGTCGACTTGGCCAAACTAAGACCGGGCCAGTGGCGGGATTTAACCAAGGAAGAAATGCGGGAAATTAACCTGGCAGTGGCTGATTCCAAGAAAACCGCGCCCGATGAAGCCGTGTTAGATCACACAAATGTCAAGAAAACCACTACCAAGAAAGTACCGGAAAAAAAACAGGGTCAGAAGTTAAATGCTCCAGCTAAGGCAAATACAGCAAATAAAAGGCAGAAGCTGAGCCTGAAAAAGAAGCCTGCCGGAAAGAAGTCCGGACAGGCCAGGAATAAAAAAGCCAGATAGCTCTGGCGTTGTGAGTCGAGTAAAAATGTGCCCGATGCAGCCACCGGGCGACAGAGAAAGTTAACTAGGCCTCAATTGCCAGTTCTTTAAAGCGTTCGCCCAGTTCCGTCAGAATTTCCGGATCGTCTATGGTGGAAGGTACCTGGTAAGCCTCACCGTCCACCATCTGACGCATGGTTTTCCGCAATATTTTACCCGAACGGGTTTTCGGCAGGCGTTCCACCACCAACACCTGACGCAGGGCGGCAATGGCGCCTATTTGCTCGCGGATTTCGGATTTCAGCTCCTGCTCCAATTGGTTATCCGCCATCTCAACCCCGTTTTTCACTATTGCCAGCGCAAGCGGCACCTGGCCCTTAAGCTGACAGTGCACACCGATCACGGCACATTCGGCCACGGCATCATGTTCGGCGATCACTTCTTCCATTTCTCCCGTTGACAGTCGGTGGCCGGCGACATTAATGACATCATCGGTACGCCCCATAATAAAGAGGTAACCGTCCTTATCAACATAGCCGCCGTCCCCGGTAATATAGTAACCCGGGTAGGTATTGAGGTATCCCGCCTTAAAGCGTTCCGGGTTTTGCCATATGGTCGGCAAACAGCCTGGAGGCAGTGGCAGCTTAATGGCTATGCTGCCCTGTTCGCCGGGCGGCAGTTGTTCGCCCTTGCCGTCGAGAATTTGTACCTGGAAACCCGGGGTTGGGACACCGGCAGAGCCCGCCTTGGTGGCCTTGTTTTCGATGCCGACCGGTATGCCGGCGATGGCCCAGCCGGTTTCGGTTTGCCACCAGTGGTCGATTACCGGTAATTGGGTTTTCTCTTTCAGCCACTCATAGGTGGCGGGATCCAGGCGCTCTCCCGCCAGATACAGGCGTTTTAGCGATGACAGATCATATTGCTCAATATGGCTGGCCTGCGGATCTTCCTTGCAGATGGCCCTGAATGCCGTGGGAGCACTGAATAGCGCATTTACCTTGTACTCTTCACAGACACGCCAGAATGCACCTGCATCCGGTGTTTTGATCGGTTTGCCTTCGTATAAGATGGTGGTACAGCCGGCGATCAGGGGACCATAGACAATATAGGAATGACCCACAACCCAGCCAACATCAGAGGCGGCCCAGAAAACATCACCCGTCTCCATGCCGTAAATGGTTTTCATGCTATAACTCATGGCCACTGCGTGGCCGCCGTTATCACGTACCACCCCCTTGGGCTTACCTGTGGTACCTGAGGTATAGAGGATATAAAGGGGATCTGTGCCCTTGACCGGCACAGGAGCGATAGGCAGGGCGGTTTCCATCATCGCCTGCCAGTCATGATCTCTGCCCTCCACCAACTCGGCCGCTACCATATCCCTTTGATAGACAATACAGGACTCTGGTTTATGACTGGCTTCTTCAATGGCCTTGTCCACCATGGGTTTGTACGGAATGACTTTCTCAATCTCGATGCCACAGCTGGCAGTCACTATCACCTTGGGCTCTGCATCTTCAATGCGCACCGCCAATTCATGCGCGGCAAAACCGCCAAACACCACGGAATGAATGGCACCGATGCGGGCACAGGCGAGCATGGCAATGGCGGCCTGAGGGATCATCGGCATATAAATCAGCACACGGTCGCCTTTTTTAACCTGTTGAAAACGCAGCACATCAGCAAACTTGGCCACTTCTTCCGTAAGTTCGCTGTAGGTGAATTGCTGCTTCTTCCCAGTCACGGGAGAGTCATAAATCAGGGCAGTTTGTTCGCCGCGCCCCTGTTCAACATGGTAGTCCAGCGCCAGGTAGCTGGTGTTGAGCTCTCCATCATCATACCAGCGATAGAAACCGTTCGAGTCCGTCGACACTATATTTTGCGGTGCCTTATACCACTGGATACGTTTTGCCTGTTCCTGCCAGAAGTATGACGGCTCGTCTACCGAGCCTTTATATGTGTCGACATAGTTCATCATGGATATCTCTGTGGTTATTAAACTATCAATAAGTGTAGAACTGTCGACAAAATTTGAGTATTAGACCTTTGGCTAATATGGCAAGAAAATTAACTTGGCCGGTTGACCGGATGAGAAATCCGTGTGGACCTGATTATAACTGGGCCATGACCTATATGTAGCTACGGCAGGCTACTGAAAAACGGGAATATTTTGAAGTGGCCTTTTGAATAAGGATAGTATTTAGCTTGGGTAAGTGGAAGGTGAAAAATTATCCAGAGGGAAATATTGTCGACAATATTTCCTTCTGGATAAGGCTGAATACCTGATATGGCCTAATTCAGTTTAAGCAGATTAGCCGGCGAGTATTGATCCGTCAGCAGCCGGGTATTTTCCGGCCAGTCCTTAACATCTGCCGTTGATGTCATGCTGGCTTCCAGCGCCTGAATATCGACACCATAGTCGCTCAGGTTATCACCCAGTGTTTTGACTCTTCGCAGAATTTCTTCTGCCGGTGGCAGGCCATTGGCAGTGGTTAAGATCACTCGGTTACTGTTATTGCTATTGCTGACATTAAAAAATTCGCCAAATACCGCCTGGTAGGTAGCGGACTCGTGGGCGTAGAGTTTACTGATGGAAAAGGTGTTGGCGGTCAGTACACCCTGCTCGCTTAGCAGGGACTTTACCTCGGAAAGAAATTCCCGGGTCATCAGGTGCTCGGGAATATAGTCGCCGTTAAAGGCGTCCAGGATAATCCAGTCGTATTTTTGGTTTTTCATAGAGGCGCGCTTGACAAAAATACGGCCATCCTGCACCACGGAGCGCACGCTGTTGTTTTCGAAAAAGCCGAAGTATTTGCGTGCCACTTTAATCACGGCCGGGTCTATTTCTATGTTATCGATTTCCGCATGAGGGTACAGCTGGTGCAGGGCGTTAGACATGGTACCGCCGCCTAGCCCGACGATCAGTATCTTTTCCGGTTTATCTATCATTAACAAGCCGGAGAACAGCAGCTTGGTGTAATTGAACACCAGGCGTTTGGGATCACTCTTATACATGCAGCTCTGGTTGCTTTTAACCCGTTTAACACTGAATTTCAGGCAGCGTACATCGCCCTTGTCTTCCACAATAATATTGCGGTACAGGGAGCGCTCATTATGAATAATTTCTGCCTGGGCAAGCGAACTGCCCCCGATAAGTGTGATCATCAGAGCAAGAGAAAATGGCTTAAACATTAACCGCCACCTCGCGGATTTCCTTTCTGTCGACACTGAGGGCCAGGGCACCGAGAATGACCAGGATGGAGCTGAAGCTGATAATGATGCTGTTGACATCAAACCAGAGTACCAGGTAGAAGGAGGTGATTATGGTGCCCAGGGCGCTACCCAGGGTGGAAACAAAGTACAGAATACCGGCAACTTGGCCACTTTCATTTTTATGGGTCACCAATAGGCGCACCGAATAGGGTGAGATCATGCCCAAAATGATTGTAGGGATAAAGAACAGGGCGGTTGCCGCCAGTAACGAGCCATAACGGCTATCTTCTATAGACAGAAAAATGCCTTCCATAATCCATTCTGCCGATAGCGCAATGGGGATTACTGTAACTCCGGCAGCGATAAAAATAATTCCATAACGGGTTAAAGAGGCATTTCTGACGGAGAGCTTACCGCCAATAAGATATCCGAAAGACAGACTGAGCATAAAGACGGTAATGATGCTGCCCCAGATATGCACACTGCTGCCAAAATAGGGAGCAAGGATTCGCCCGCCAAGTAATTCTATGCCCATAATGCTGAAACCACTGCAAAAAGCGAGTGTGTATACCAGCGGATTTTTCCATGACTTTTCTTGCATATTATCCTTATGCGACTTGCTGTTCATCTCAAGCCGTTAAAATTTAGCGTTTCATCATCTTAACGGCTTGTCGTCATCCTAGCCAGCAAATTTACCGGGAAGTTTGTATCAAAGTTTTATACCAATTGAAATAATAAATTGACCAACTTAGAGCTACATTAGCAAGCTTAGAACAAACAAAATTATTTAAACATAGTCATTCTATATCTATATTTCATTCATTTTGTGACGTTATCAGCTTGCTAATGAGCTCCCAAGGGGCGAGTTTAAAAGGCTTATATGCTTACGTTTTGATTTTGACAAGGACCCTACATGGATGTAGGTAATTAGACAATGCAGGAGCAATTGTCCTGAATAACCATTCTCTGCAATCAATGCCTTGCCTCTAAGCCTTTTAACTCTCGCTAAGTGATCAATTAATTAATTCACTTGGTATTAGGCAAGCTTCAGCTGATAATAGACGAGTTCGGCATCACCGAGCGGATCCTTATGCAGGTAGGTTTTTATGTACTCCATGCCGAGCTTTTTCATGATGTTTATGGAGCCCAGGTTCTCATCTTCGGCTATGGCAGTCAGGTAGCTCGGGTTGCTATCCTGTATCAAGGCTTCTTTGACGGCCCTTGCCGCTTCTGTGGCAAAGCCCTTGCCCCAGGCCTTTTGCATAAAGCGCCAGCCCAGCTCGATATTGTCGTATTCGGGGGAATCGCTAAAAAATTCCATTGGACGTACTAATACCCAGCCGATAAAGTCATTACTTTCCTTGACCGTCACCTTCCACAGACCCCAGCCCTTAGCCTCGTTAACATAGCTTTCCATCCGTGGTAGGTAGATATTCTGGATATCATCCATGGTACTGACCTTGCCGCCTGTGATATAACGCATCACTTCCGGGTCGTTGTCCAGCTCATATAACAGGCCGGCATCATCCCGGGTGATCAGCTCATAGCTAAGGCGCGCTGAATCTTTTACCATCATCTTGACTCGTCCTTTTTATTCTTCTTACTTATTTAATAGCGGCTTCAAAAAGCGCGCCGTATGAGAAACCTTGTGCTTGATGATGTCTTCCGGCGTGCCCGAGACCAGGATTTCGCCACCGCCCGAACCGCCCTCAGGGCCAAGATCGACTATCCAGTCGGCGGTCTTGATGACATCCAGGTTATGCTCGATCACCACTATGGTATTGCCGTGATCACGCAAACGGTGAATAACATGTAGCAGTTGCCTGATATCATGAAAATGCAGGCCCGTGGTCGGCTCGTCCAGTATATACAGGGTTTTTCCGGTATCGCGTTTGGACAGCTCTTTTGACAGCTTGACCCGCTGCGCCTCACCACCGGACAGCGTGGTGGCGGACTGGCCCAGCTTGATATAGCTCAGGCCAACGTCCATCAGGGTTTGCAGTTTACGCTTGACCGCCGGGATGGCGGAGAAGAAGTCAAAGGCGTCTTCTATGGTCATATCCAGCACTTGGTGGATATTCTTGCCCTTGTACCTGACTTCCAGGGTTTCCCGGTTGTAGCGCTTACCTTTACAGACATCACAGGGCACATAGACATCCGGCAGAAAGTGCATTTCCACCTTGATAACGCCGTCACCCTGACAGGCTTCACAGCGGCCGCCTTTAACATTGAAACTGAATCGGCCGGGCTTATAGCCTCGGGATCTGGCTTCCTGGGTGCCGGCAAAGATCTCTCGTACCGCGGTAAAGATGCCGGTATAGGTGGCCGGATTGGATCTCGGCGTTCTGCCGATCGGGCTCTGGTCGATGTCTATGACCTTGTCCAGCTGCTCCAGGCCTTCAATGCTCTTGTAGGGCGAGGGTTCCTGGGTGGTGGCACCGTTCAGTTCGATATGGGCGAGCTTGTATAGGGTATCGTTGACTAGGGTGGACTTGCCCGAACCGGACACGCCGGTGATACAGGTCATCAGGCCAACCGGTATGGTCAGGTCGACCTCTTTAAGGTTATTGCCGGAAGCCCCCTTGAGGTGAACCAGAGCCTCCTGGTTGTAGGGCGTGCGCTGTTTAGGGGTGGCAATTTCTTCCTTACCCGACAGGTACTTGCCGGTCAGTGATTGCTCACATGTCAATATGTTTTCTACCGTGCCATCGGCGATAATATTGCCGCCGTGCACGCCGGCGCCCGGGCCGATATCGATAACATGGTCGGCGGCGCGAATGGCGTCTTCATCGTGCTCAACCACGATAACCGTGTTGCCCAAGTCCCTGAGGTGGAGCAGGGTATTGAGCAGGCGTTCATTATCTCGCTGATGCAGGCCGATGGAAGGTTCGTCCAATACGTACATGACGCCGACCAGGCCGGCGCCTATCTGGCTGGCTAGGCGAATACGCTGGGCTTCACCACCGGACAGGGTGTCGGCGCTTCGTGACAGGTTCAGGTAGTTCAGGCCGACATTAACCAGGAAACCGAGCCTGTCATTGATTTCCTTAAGGATTTTTTCCGCTATCTGGCCTTTTTGCCCCGTCATATGCAGGCTTTGGAAAAATTCCAGGGCATCGGCAATGGCAAATTCGGCCACTTGCGGCAAAGGCGTGTCATCAATAAAGACGTTGCGGGCTTCCAGGCGCAGCCGGCTGCCGTGACAGTCCGGGCAATGCTGGCTGTTCAGGTATTTGGCCAGCTCTTCACGGACCGCATTGGACTCGGTTTCCCGGTAGCGGCGGTCCATATTGTTCAGTATGCCTTCAAACGGATGCTTGCGAATGACAATGTCGCCCCTGTCATTCATGTACTTGAATTCGATTTCCTGCTTGCCGCTGCCAAACAGGATGAGCTTTTTCGCCTTTTCCGCTAACTCGGCAAAGGGTACATCCAGGGCAAAGTCATAGTGCTCGGCCAGGGCTTGCAGCATCTGGAAATAATAGAAGTTACGCTTGTCCCAGCCACGTATGGCGCCCCCTGACAAACTCAGCTCTGGATTGCTGATCACCCGGGCCGGATCGAAAAATTGCTGGTTGCCCAGGCCGTCACAGGTTTGGCAGGCACCGGCCGGATTGTTAAAGGAGAACAGCCTGGGTTCCAGCTCCTGCATGCTGTAGCCACATTGAGGACAGGCAAAATTAGCCGAAAACAAGAGCTCTTCGCGCTCCGGTTCGTCCATAAAGGCGACCTTAGCCGTGCCTGAGGTCAGGGCCAGGGTAGTTTCAAAGGACTCCGACAGGCGCAGCTGGATATCGTCGCGGACCTTCAATCGGTCAACCACCACTTCTATGGTGTGCTTTTTATGCAACTCAAGCTCCGGCGGATCCGACAGATCACAGACTTCGCCGTCGATACGGGCGCGGATATAGCCCTGAGCGGCAAGGTTATCCAGGAGCTTGACATGTTCGCCCTTTCTGTCCTGCAGCACGGGGGCCAGTACCATGACCTTGGTGCCTTCTTCCAGTGCCAGCACCTTATCCACCATTTGCGAGACGGTTTGTGCCGCCAGTGGTTGGTGGTGGTCCGGACACCTGGGTTCGCCGACTCGGGCATAGAGCAGGCGCAGGTAATCATAGATTTCGGTAATGGTACCGACGGTGGAACGCGGATTGTGAGAGGTTGATTTTTGCTCGATAGAAATGGCCGGGGACAGGCCTTCAATATGGTCGACATCCGGTTTTTCCATCAGGGACAAAAACTGGCGGGCATAGGCAGATAAGGATTCAACATAGCGTCGTTGGCCTTCGGCATACAGGGTATCAAATGCCAGTGACGACTTTCCCGAACCGGATAAACCGGTAATGACAATCAGCTTGTCACGTGGAATTTCTAAATTAATGTTTTTCAGGTTATGGGTACGGGCACCCCTAACTTCTATCTTGTCCATATCGAATCCGCATAAATACCGAATCGCGTATTATTGCATAAATTAAACACCCACTTCATCTTGAATATGTGATTTTGTTGTTACCTATAGCCATGGTAAGATAGCGCGGTTTTAAGACAGAATTTTCACCAACCTATGTTTCAGGTTCAATAAAAGCTTCTATGAGTACTTCAGGTTTAAATAGAGTAGAGAAAAAAGCCGCCTTCTCTTTGGCGACCGTGTTCGGCTTGCGTATGCTCGGCCTTTTTATGATTTTGCCGGTGTTTGCCATCTATGGTGAACAGCTTGACGGTTACAGCCCGATATGGCTTGGCCTGGCCATCGGTGCTTATGGCCTGACCCAGGCGCTGTTGCAGATTCCGATGGGGATATTGTCGGATAAGTTTGGCCGTAAACCGATAATACTGGCGGGCCTGGTGGTGTTTCTTATCGGTAGCATAATTGCAGCCATATCCGAGACTATTTATGGTGTGGTTATCGGCCGAGCTATTCAGGGTATGGGGGCGATTGCCAGTGCCGTATTGGCCTTGGCGGCGGACTTGAGCCGAGAGGAACAGAGGCCTAAGGTGATGGCCACCATAGGCATGTTTATCGGCCTTTCCTTTGCGCTTGCCATGGTGCTCGGCCCAGTGGTAGCGCAGGCGTATGGCCTGGCAGGCCTGTTCTGGTTTACCGCCATTCTCACTGTGCTGGCCATGCTGATGATCCAGTTTATGGTACCTTACTCTGTCCATAAGGCGCCGCGCGGTGATAATGTCGCCTTGCCGGAGCAAATTGGCCGGTTGCTTATACACCCTCAGCTATTTCGTCTTAACCTTGGTGTTTTTATTTTGCATATGGCGCTGACGGCCTGTTTCGTTATCTTACCCAAGCTGTTTGTTGAGTCGGGTCTGGCATTAGAGCAGCACTGGCAATTGTATCTGCCCGTTTTACTTGGCTCCTTTTTCCTGATGGTGCCCTTTATGATCATTGCCATTAAGAAACAAAAAGAGAAGCAAATGTTTGCAGCGTCAGTTTTATTGCTGAGTATCAGTCTGCTATTGATGTGGTATTTACCCACCAGCTTTTTGGCTTTGGTGGTAACTGTCTTCTTGTTTTTTACCGCCTTTAATTACCTGGAAGCAACCATGCCGTCAATTTTGTCACGCCTGGCACCTGCTGGTGTTAAGGGCAGCGTGATGGGGGCATACTCCAGCAGTCAGTTTATGGGGGCATTTACCGGAGGATTATTGGGGGGAGCCATTGCCAGCCATTATGGCCCTCAGATGATATTTTTAGCCATGGCAGCATTTAGTCTTATATGGTTTGGCTTTGCCATGAGTATGCAACAGCTGAAAAAATCCAAGAGCTACAGTCTGGCCACGGATATTACCTGCGAAGAGCGTGCAGATGAAGTGGCCGAGCACCTGGCCGCTATGCCTGGGGTGATAGAGGCGACTCTGGTACATACCGAAGCGGTTGCTTATATAAAGATAGATGACAAGGTAGCCGATATTCAGGAAATAAAGCTACTACTAAAATCATAGAGACAGTGCCTTAGCACTGCCTCTTATTCCTGATGTGAGTGGTCTTCCTATTTGGTAAACTCAAAGGTGACGTCATATTTATAGTTGCGCATGGCGGCAATATCTGTCACTTCTACCGTACCTATTTTGCTATTGAGCCTGGCTGTGGTTCTTTTCGCGCCATAGCCTTCGGCAAAGCTGATAATATCCTTGCCATTACAGATGACATTGAGAGCGACGGTTTTTTCATCCAGGTGAATTTGCTTGATACCTTTAGTCATTTTAATCAGCTTGTCTCTTGCAGCATTTTTACAAATACTGATGAGGCCTTCTTCTACATAAGTGGGTAAGTAATAGCTTTCTGCAGTTACTACCGAGCTTAATCCCAAAGTTACCACTCCTGCGAATAGTGCGAGCTTTTTCATAACTTACTCCTTAAAAACTAGTTAACATATTGCTTGCTACATAATTAAAGTTAGTCGGGAAGAGCAAAAATACTTGATGAAAAAGCAATGAAAATAGGATGATTTTATCGGTAAAAAACGGATTAAAAGCTGATGAAAAGCTAGAGCGTGTTGAACTTTGTGGTATAAATTTCGTTCAAATCCAAAGCATTCTGCTCAAGGCGCTGGCTTGCAGGCATAGTGTTCTACGTCAAAAGTCAGCAACAAAGAGCAGGAGGCTTTGGCTTGAACCCTTTGGGCAGCATATTTGCACTATTTCTACTGTGTTATCGCTCTTTTATGTAGAATAACTACACTACAATCGCGATGCCTTGTATAAATCGCGCAAATATTGCTGCAAAAACATACCCCAAAGATCAACACGCTCTACTCTGGATTAATGAGTCTTTGTTGTTCGGATTGTGTTGATGGACAGTTTATGCCTGGGTTGCGGCAAAAATCAGGGAAACCATATTCTAGCCAGTAATTAAGTAAACCGACTTTTTCCATCAAGGGAAAAAATCTAGGATGCTGGCGAAGTTTTATCGAATTTGCCTGCATAGTAGCAAGAATATTAAACTGATAGTTATCGATCAGCTCAAATGCCAGATCGTAAAAAGCTTCAAATTCTCCTAGCTCGGCATAAATATGTAACAGTAGGGTTTTGGGAAATCTATTGGCGCTGGCTTCAGCTGTTAAAAACTGGCCGGCTTCCTGCCTATAGTCGGGATTGGCTATGCCTTGAATCAGGACTTCTGCCTGGTCCTCGGAAAGTCCCAGTTGTCTATATCCTGCCTTGGTCATGTTTCGGCCTTTTTCATAATTGCCATAACGGACCAGGGTCGGGCCAACCTCGGCCCCGATTGCACCCCATTCGTCATTCTTGGCTGTCAGGTGCCGGGTGACTTGTATTGCCTGTTCGAATTTTCCCTGCTTGATATAAAGGCTGGCCAGTTGTAAGGCATTGCGAATATCAAGCGGATTATCCTGATACTGCTTCAGGTAAAAATCGGCAAGTTCTCCGGCAAAGTGTCCGGTATAGGAATTTAGTTCCACGTTATTGATTTGGTGTGCGATGTCTTTTAACGCTAAGGTACTTTGCCCGGAACGCAGGATCAAATGGGCGTCCTGCCATTGATATTTAAGTAGATACAGGTGTGATAGCATCTGATACAGCTCTCCCTGGTAGGGGGCCAGATCTATCGCCTTGTTTAGGGTATTTATGGCCAGGTTGATATAGGTGGTGTTGTGGTCTTTTGAGGGGCCTATCATGGTGGTTAACAGTCTCGCCAGAGTTTTAAGGGCTTCAACAGAACTGGGATCTATATCGGTTAATGCCTGTGCCAGCAGGTTGATAACGGGTCGGTGAAAAGTTTGGCTATTATGTGCCAAGAAAAGATAATTAGCCGAGTCGACGATATACTGCATCTTGGCTGAGTCATCATCAGTAAAACAAATGTTTGCCGTGGTAGAGACAAAATCGGCGGCCAAGATGCGGGCGTTGATCTCGTTAGGGTTGAGGGCAATATTCAGGCTTTCGTTGAATACTTCGTCGCCGGTTTGCGCATCTATTATTTTCCAGTGCAAGATATCCCGGTTGTTCTCCGTAAAGCCACTGGCTTTGATGACAAATCTGGCATCAAACTGCTGGCCTAACGCTCTGGCTTTCAGCCGTGCCAAGTCGATGAGCTCATCTCGAGTAATAGAATTATGCCTGGGATGGTTAGTGATTAACTGACGGTAACTGGTTTCCAGCTGCCGATACTTTTTTCCCAGAGCCGGTGTCATTTCAAACGGCATAATAACCACTCGCTGTTCGTTCAGTTTGGTTATTTGTGCCTGGCTGTTACCGCCAGAAGTGATGAACTCGGGGTAGAAGCCAATTGTCCCGGCCATTACAAGCGACAGTAAAACTATCAGTATCACATAAGGTTTTTGTTGCCCCAAAGCATGGGGTTGCTGGATCTGTGCTTGATCAGTATTTGTCTGCTCCAGGTCTGCCGAGAGCTGGGATTTGTTGGGATATTCGAGATTAAAGCCTATTTTGGGATGGGTTTTAATACCAAGGCCGTGACCAAAGGCCTTTAGTTTTTTCCTTAATACCGAGATACAACGGTTCAGGCTATCATCGGATACGACTATATTGGGCCAGACACGGTCGAAAATTTCCTCCCGGGTGATGATGGCCCCCTGAGCATGTGCCAGGCACTGAAAAACCTGAGCGACTTTACGCTCGATATGCAGGGTTTTTGAAGATACTTTTGAATGGAGCTCGCCATGACTGGCGTGAAAGACACAGTCGCCTAAATCATATACTTCCCGAAGCTGGTCATTATCTTCTGGAAAAGAGGTGTTTTTTTGCTCCATTACCGCCCCGTAGAGACAATAGGCTTTACCATTGCTAAAAGTAGAGAACCTAAAGCTTAGCTTAGTTGAGATCGACCGGAATAGTTAACCCGTTTTATTCAGGGAAAATCGAAAAAGTATTTCAAGATGTGTCGGTAAATTAAAAAACGGAGCAAATATAATCTGTTAGCTTGCCGCCGGAAATTTGTGGCTGAATATCATCATCCTGATGCTTAATTGTTTGCCAGATCATTGTTAAGCCGAGCGAGTATTTCGGCAACAAGCGCCTTTTTATTGAGCATTATACAAGCCGTATTGAGCTAGTTGTCGAGTCAAATATGAATTGAATTGCAGTACACGCAGTAATTCCAGTGCAATCAAAGCATTGACTCTCGTTAGGTTAATGAGATGGTAAAAATCAATCTGACAGGTGTCAAAATTGCTTGAATTTTTTCTATTCAACAAGTATTTTATTACTAACTGGTTAGACCTTTTGCAGAGATATTTATGACTAATGCCGCATTTCCACACTTATTAGAGCCCCTTGATCTGGGTTTTACTCAATTGAGTAACCGCACCCTGATGGGGTCGATGCATACCGGGCTGGAAGAAGAGAAGAATGGCTTTGCCAAGCTGGCTGCCTTCTATGAAGCCAGGGCAAAAGGTGGTGTTGGCTTGATTGTCACCGGCGGGATCAGTCCCAATACCAGGGGGCGTCTGGCGCCATTTGGCTGTGAAATGAGCAAGTTCTGGCATGTCAACAAACACAAGCAGGTAACAGACGCGGTGCATAAATACCCGACAAAAATCTGTTTGCAATTACTGCATGCCGGCCGCTATTCCTACCACCCCTTCAGTGTTTCGGCCAGTAAGGTGAAGGCACCGATAAACCCCTTTACCCCGAAAGAAATGTCGGTACGACAAATCAAAAACACCATCAAGGACTTTGCTTACTCCTCTTCCCTGGCGGCTAAGGCCGGATATGACGGTGTTGAAATCATGGGCTCCGAAGGCTATCTCATTAACCAGTTCACTTGTGTCCGGGTCAATAAGCGTACCGATGAATGGGGTGGCTGTGTGGAAAACCGCATGCGCCTGGCCACCGAAATTGTCAAAGCGGTCAGGAAAAAAGTTGGTGAAAAGTTCATTATAATTTTCCGTTTGTCCATGCTGGATCTGGTTGAAGGCGGCAACAGCTGGCAAGATGTGGTGACCATGGCCAAGGCGATTGAAGCGGCCGGTGCCACCATTATTAATACCGGAATTGGTTGGCATGAAGCCAGGGTACCCACCATTGCCACTTCCGTGCCTCGTGCTGCATTTACCTGGATCACCCAGAGGATGAAAAAGGAAGTCTCCGTCCCTCTGGTGACCACCAACCGAATCAATACCCCGGAAGTGGCGGAAAAAGTGCTGGCCGAAGGGCATGCCGACATGGTGTCCATGGCGAGACCGTTTTTGGCGGATGCCGACTTTGTTAATAAGGCGGCAGAGGATCGCAGTGATGAAATTAATACTTGCATCGGTTGTAACCAGGCCTGTCTGGACCATGTCTTTAAGCAAAAGCGCGCTTCCTGCCTGGTCAACCCCATGGCCTGTTATGAAACCGAATTGAAAATGGAAAAAGCAGATAAGGCCAAGCGTATTGCCGTAGTGGGGGCGGGTCCCGCCGGTCTGGCCTTCAGTGTTTATGCCACGCAGCGTGGCCATAAGGTGGATATTTTTGATAAGGCCTCGGAGATTGGTGGCCAGTTTAATGTCGCCAAACAGGTGCCGGGCAAAGAAGAGTTCTATGAAACCCTTCGTTATTTCAACAAACAAATCAGCCTGTTAAATATTGGCCTGCATCTGGAAAGCGAGCAAACCGCAGAACAGCTAAGCAAGGCAGGTTATGATGAAGTGGTGCTGGCGACAGGCATTATTCCCCGTAAGCTGGATATTGACGGCATAGAGCATCCGAAGGTAAAAACCTACCTGCAGGTGCTAAGAGACAAGGAACCCGTGGGTGAAAAGGTCGCCATCATTGGTGCTGGCGGTATAGGCTTTGATGTCGGCTGTTATCTGGCGGAAGAAAAATCGCTAACCAATGAGCCTGAAGCCTGGCTGGCAAACTGGGGGGTGGATAAAACCTATCAGGATGGCGGGGCCCTGCTAAAACATGCTGAGCACAGACCGAGTCACCGCCAAATTTATCTGCTACAACGTAAAACCAGCAAGGTCGGAGCCGGCCTGGGTAAAACAACCGGCTGGATCCACAGGGCGACTCTGCAAAAAAATGGTGTGCAAATGATCCCTGGCGTCAGCTATAAGGCCGTTAATGATAAAGGGCTATTGATTGAAGTGAATGGCGAGGAAAAGCTGCTGGAAGTGGACAATGTCATTATTTGTGCCGGGCAGGAACCACAGCGGGCCTTGCAGCAGGGGCTTGTTGATGCGGGGGTCAGTGTCCACTTGATTGGTGGAGCCCATGTTGCCGCCGAGCTGGATGCAAAAAGGGCCATTCGCCATGCGGCGGAGCTGGCAGAAAAAATTTAATATTTTTATTGCCATTTACCACTCGCTGACGGATAACGTCAGAGAAATCAACCTGCGTCTGAACGCATAGGGAACGGTGATTTTTCAGGAGAGCTGGCCATTGATTCCAGAGATGAACTGGGAGATATTGCATCGAGTTTTAGCCAGATGCAGCAGAAAATTCATGCCCTGCACAGCACAGAAATAGGGCAATTCGTTAATGTTATTCGGGAAATTGCCGACCAGACCAATTTATTGGCGCTTAATGCCTCCATTGAAGCGGCAGGGCAAAACCTGTCCAAACTGGCGGATCAACTTTCCAGGCAGCTGGCTCAGTTTAAATTGTCATTTTAATAGCGGTTGAATCTATTGCACTAGAGTTAAAAGCCGTAAGACTGGTTTCAATAGCCAATACTCAAGTTAACTTATTGTAATATGGATATTTAACTGGGTTTGATATTATGATGTCATTTGCAACTTGGACTGGTTTTATAAAGTGGAAATTATGGCATCAAATAAGGGGGTACTGGATCAGGATAGTATTCAGATTTTTTGTTCTCCAAAAGAGTATCAAACTCAGCTGTTTAGCTTAATTAAGCAGGCAAAGCATCGCATCTATCTTACCGCTCTATATTTGCAGGATGACGACGCCGGCAGAAGTATTTTATCGGCCCTGTATCAGGCAAAGCAACTTAACCCCAAGCTGGATATCAAGGTATTTGTCGATGCCCACAGGGCGCAACGCGGCCTTATTGGTGAAAAAAATCAGCTGGGAAATCGCGCCTGTTATCTGGAGTTTGCCAAAGATATTGCAGAAACAATCGACATTTATGGTGTTCCGGTCAAGCGTAAGGAGCTATTTGGTGTCTTGCACCTTAAGGGCATGGTGTTCGATGATGTCTTGCTCTATAGCGGGGCCAGTATCAATAATGTCTACTTGCATTGGCAGGGCAACTACAGGCTGGACAGGTATTATCAAATTAATTCTCGTCAGCTAAGTGACTGCTTTTGCCAGTACCTGGATGAGGTCTTTGTTCAGTCAAAGCTGGCCTATTTGCTGAATACCCCCTCTTTACCCTCGAAAGGCCAGCAAAAGCGGCTTACGCAAAGGCTGAAATCCCGCCTTAAGAAAACCCATTATCGCATCCAAACCCCGGCAAGGCTTTGTTCTGGAGCCAATGTTATTTCGGTTGAACCCCTAGTTGGCTGTGGCCGAAGAGGAAACAGGCTTAATGCCGGCATTCGCCAGTTGCTTAAAGGGGCGGAGCACAGCTTATTGATATTCACCCCTTACTTTAACCTCCCTAAGGTACTGACCCGTGATGTTATCCGGGCACTAAAACGAGGGGTGAAGGTCACACTAGTGGTTGGGGATAAAAAAGCCAATGACTTCTTTATTGGCGAAGATAAGGAGTTTAGTACCATAGGCATTATCCCCTATGTTTATGAAATACTGCTGGTACGCTTTATTAAGCGTTGGCAAAGCTTTGTTGATAGCGGACAGTTAAAGGTTCATCTTTGGCAAGATGGCAGCAATAGTTTTCATTTGAAGGGCTTGATCGCCGATGAGAGATACCACTTATTGACGGGCAGTAACCTAAACCCCAGGGCCTGGGGGCTGGATCTGGAAAATGGCCTCCTGATTGATGACGCAGGCAAGACCTTAATGCCCAAGGTACGCCCCGAGCTTGATGAAATCATGCGACATTGCACCGAAATCCTTAGCGCTAGCCAGCTGGATACAATTCAGGATTACCCGGAAAAGCCAAAAAGACTGCTGAAAAGGCTACATATGAGCCAGATTGACCGCCTGTTAAAACGCTTTCTTTAGTGGCAGGGCTAGTTTATCTGGCCAAGCTTGGCATGCTTAAATGCTTCCCGAGAAGGAAAATACTGCCTGACTTCATCGGCTTTAAGCATTTGGGCCATTTTCTGGTCGAATATCTGTCTGAGTTTGTTGCCCTTTTCATTGTTTCTAAAGCCGATAAACAGCTTCTGGGCGGGAATTACGGTAACAAAATCAAGACTGCCTTCAGGATCGGCGAATTTACGGTTATATGCTGAGACCAGCACGGCATCTACTCTTTTATTGAGCACCAGTTTATGGGTGTCGTTAATGGAATCCACACCGTAGTAGTTAATGTTCTTGGGAATAAAATGCTCAAAGCCATAGTTGCTTCTACCGGCAATGGTCAGATGTGCAAGGTCATTAGCGTCCTTGATTTGATGACGTTTACTGTCGAATAAGGCCAAAATGGCGTATTCGGTATCTATATGATGGTGGGGGATGATGAGCCCGCCCTTTTCTTGCGTGAAGATACCGACCAGGGCGTCAACCTTTCCCGCCTTGACTAGGTTATTGGCCCGCCGCCAGGAAGTGGTCGTTAAATCTAGATTGAATTCATCCTGGTAGATGTGTTTGATGATTTGCCAGTAAGTGCCGGTGCCGTCGCTATTGGTATAGGCAGGCCATTCACCGGCAATAAAGGTGATCTTGGGTTTGGATTCTTCTGCCGACGTAGCACTGGCCAATAGCAGCATCAGTAGGCAAATCGTACGTAGCATAACCTCACCTGCAATAAGGAGACTCTATTAATCATAGTATCAATTTATTGTTGATGGGCAAGTCGGGCGCAGCCGTGTAACCGCGCCATTTATCGGTGATATCCTTTGCTACTGGGATTTTGCCTCGGCCACCATGTCCCTGACATCCTTTAACAGTGCCTTGGCATCATAGACAATGCCGTCTTTGACAGTGTAGTTGACACCGCCCGCCCGCACCGGCTGGTTGTCGTCATCCAGCCTGAAATGGCCTGTACCATAAAGCACCTTAAAATTACGCAAGGGGTTCTCATCCAGGATGACCAGATCCGCCTTTTTTCCGACCCGGATCGAGCCGATTTCATCTGCCATGCCAAGTGCCTCGGCGCCATTGATGGTGGCGGACTGGATCACTTCCAGGGCGTTAAAGCCGGCTTCGCGCAACAGTTCCAGTTCACGGACATAACCAAAACCGTATATTTTAAAGATGTAGCCGGAGTCCGAGCCGGTAGTAACCCGACCACCGTGATTTTTGTAATCATTAAGGAAGGTCATCCATTGCCGGAAATTCTTCTTCCAGGCAATTTCATCATCTGTGGTCCAGTCAAACCAGTAGGAGCCGTGGGCATAGCGGCTGGGCTGGAAAAAATCCCAAAGGGTGGGCAGGGTATATTCCCTGTGCCAATCGGCATTCATTTCCCGCATCAGGTCCCGGCTTGCTTCATAGATGGTCATGGTTGGATTTAGGGTGAAATCGAGGGCCAGCAGTTCATCCCTGACTTGTTGCCATTTTTCGGTGCCTGGCTGAGCAGCCTGCTGCCAGAGTCGTCCCGCTTCACCAAACCTGTCCTGCTCATTGTTGTAGTTGTAATCGGGCGAATAGTTTTGGATATGCAGGTGCTCAAACAGGGCCTCGGGCAGGCCGTACCAATGTTCCATGGTGGTGAGGCCCAGGCGTGCCGAGTCGATGACATTCATATTGGTAACGTCGAGCTGGGCATGGTGCATCATACTGCCGAGATTTTGCTTTTTCGCTTCATCCAGTGCTGCTTTCATGATGGCCGGTGGTGCGCCAAAAAATTTGATGCCTTTTGCGCCATGTTTGACAATGCTTTTCACCCATTTTCTCGCCTGTTTTGGTGTAGTAATGGGGTCGTCCAGGCCCATGCCAAATCCGACATAGGGGATAATACGTGGCGCGGTGATGCTGTTTTTTTTGCTGCGTTTGACATGATCCATAACCCAGTCAATGCCATTAAAGCTGCCGGGCTCGCGTACCGTAGTTATGCCATGGGCCAGCCAGAGTTTAAAGACATATTCGGCAGGGATATTGTCGGCACTGCCGCCAATATGACCATGCATATCGATAAAACCCGGCAGCACATACTGGCCTTCGATATCTATCTCAATATCCCCTTTGTTGGCAACCGGCCTTTTGGCCTTGATGGGTACGCCAGGATTGCCGACATTGACTATGCTAACGATGCGATCCTTTTCAATTACTATATCCATCGGGCCACGCGCCGGCGCACCTTCACCGTTCACGATAATGCCACCACGTAAAATCAGGCGTTGATAAGGTCCGTCTCCCTCTGCTCTTTCTGGTGCTTTACTGCCAGGCGCTGCCAGGGTGAAGCAGGATATTAAGCTTAAAATAACCAATAGTGTCTTTTTCATGTGTTTCGTTTCCATTTAAGCCTTACTGAGGTGGAGTATAGATGCGTTCTGCGGGATTAAACATCATCCATGAGGTAAGTATGTACTTGTCTGAAGAAATGGGAATATTGCCCCTGTGGGTATGGGTAAAGCCACAGGGCGCTATGACCATGCTACCCGCTTTGGGTTTGACACTCCGGTTTTGGTAATAGAACTCGGTTTCTCCCCCTTCCTCAACATCGTTAAGGTAGAAGATAAAAAGCACCAGCCGGTGTAACGCATCATTGGGTCCGGGTTGTGGAAAAATCTCTGAGTGCCAGTAGCCGTAATTACCCTTGCCCTTTTCATATTTCTGGGCATTGATGGGAGCCAGCCTGAACAGGTAACGCATTAGGTTGGTGATATTGGGCTTGCCGATTTCTTCAAAATTATCTGCCGTCAGCAGTACGGGGTCTCCGGTTTTCGGGTGTGCCACCGTCAGGGAAATACTGCTGATCAGGCTGAAAAAATACTTTTCCAGATAGCTGGAAATATTATCCGAACAGGCCTTTAAAATGGTTTGCAGGGGGGGCTGAAACTCGGCGTGCTGGTTAAGGTAGATATCCTGGCTTAATTTTTTGCTGGTATCCACGCCACCGCCGGTTCTGCCTTGGTTTTTATGTGGGCAAGCGTCAAATTGCTTGATCAGGGCCTGGCAAAATTCAGGCGAGAGGGCGTCGGGATAAATTTCGATAAAATCAGTCATTATTATTGTTTTCTTTATAGTGTCTCTCGCAGGATACTACTACTTATGTCATCGTGAATAAAGAACAAGTCAGCAGAGGATGATTGGAGTCGGTATACTGAATATAAGCAAATATAATCGACATTAGAGTTGCAAGTACATGTTCAAATATAAGATCATGCTGGCAAGTTTTATATCAAGAGATAACTAAATGTTTATAGAAAAATTCATGCCGCGTTTTAGTGATACGGATGCATTGGGGCATATTAATAATACCCGTATTCCCGTATGGTTTGAGGGGGCAAGGGCGCCTATTTTCAGTATTTTTATGCCGGAGCTGAATGTCAAAGAATGGAAGCTGATTTTAGCCAAGATTGAGGTTTCCTTTCTCGGGCAAATGTATTACGGCAAGGAGCTGGAAGTACGCACCTCAATCAGCCGGATCGGCGGAGCATCCTTTGATGTTCACCAGGAAATTTGGCAGCAAGGTCATAAGTGTGCTGCAGGCACGGCTGTGATGGTGCATTTTTGTTATCAAAAACAGGGCTCGGTAAAGATTCCTGACGAGATTAAAGAAGTGTTGCAACAACACCTTACGCCAGCTTTAACTGACTAGTACTTTCAGAAATAAAAATAATTGTAAAAAGTGAGTACTTCAAAACAGGATTCGGTGATAGAATTATTTTCAATAAATGGTAATCAATAGGCAACCGAAAATCTGCAGAGATTTGTTTGGTTGCTTTTTAGTCTGTAAAAATAAAACATTACAGCAAATCAGTGGAATATATACATGGCCAGTCGTGGTATTAATAAAGTAATTATTGTCGGTAATTTGGGACAAGATCCTGAAGTGCGTTTTATGCCTAATGGTGGCGCAGTTGCCAATTTTACCGTTGCAACCAGTGAAACCTGGAAAGACAAGCAAACCGGCGAACAGAAAGAGAAAACGGAATGGCACCGCATCGTGATGTATCAGCGTTTGGCTGAAATTGCCGGTGAATACCTGAAAAAAGGCTCAAAGGTTTATTTGGAAGGCCGTTTGCAGACACGCAAATGGCAGAACCAGCAAGGAGCGGATCAGTACACCACGGAAATTATCGTTAACGATATGCAAATGCTTGACTCACGTGGCCAAGGCGGCGCCCAACAAGGCGGTGGCTTCCAACAGCAGCCTCAACAACAGGGCGGCTTCCAGCAACAGGCTGCACCTCAAGGGGGCTTTAATCAGCCAAAGGCACCACAACAGCAAGCTGGTTTCCAACAGCAGGCTTCTCAGCAGCAGGGTGGCTTCCAACAGCAAGCTCCTCAGCAGCAAGGTGGCTTCCAACAGGGCGGTTATAACCAGCAGAACCAGCAGCAGGCGCCTAAGGTAAACCCGCAAGAGCCAACCATTGACTTTGATGATGATATTCCCTTCTAAAATATACCTTAGACGTTAAATGTTAAGAATATCTATGAAGCCCCTTATTTATGGGGCTTTTTAGTATTTAAATGAAAATATATTCTGTAAATTTTTTATTTTCATTTTGGGGTTATTTAACACCTTCAAACCTGTAAAGTTTTTTTATTTGATTTTTCACTTATCTTTTCTCAAGTTACTTTTTAACATTAAGCCTTTTTTGAATCAGAAGTCTTCCTTTCAGCACTCACCAACTCTCTTTTAGTTTTCAGTCATATTGCTATATGCACTTTGTATATTTGTAGTGTCTTTTTACTAATTTATTGAATATTAATACTTATTTTATTTTTTGAAGTGTTACGAGTGTTACGTTTTGTGAAATAGCGTTACGTAATAGTGATATAGCGTTACGACATCTTGATTGGCTGAAATTCATCTAGCACCTTATAAAAACGTTAATAACAAGAGGTGTTTCAATGAAACCAAAATTTTCTTCAAAATCATTCATAATGGACTCTGGTGAGCGCTATTGTCATATGATTGATGCTAATAGTGGAGAACCCGTTTTCCACCCCAACCTGTATGTAACAACTCAGATTAGAAATAATTCTTTATCGTTTTCAACCGTAAGTGCAGCTGTTTCTAATTTGGTCATTTTCATGCGCTTTCTTTCTCGAAGAAATATAGACCTGGAAGAGCGAATCAGAACTCGACGTTTTTTTGCTGAGCATGAACTTGATGCTTTGAGAGACTTTACTCAATTGCGCTTTAAGAGAGTTTCTCGCATAAAGCTGCCTGCTGATTCTATGTTTACTTTAGAAGAATTGGAGGAGTCGGAGGGAACTGTTGAAAATGGCACTCAATACAGTCGATTAACAACTATTGCCCTGTATTTCGAGTGGCTCGTTGGAAGCGTTTTAATTAACCCTAGCTTTGAAGACACAGAGATGGTTAAACGTATAGTCGAGCAGATAAAAACTAGAAGACCGAAAAAAAAAGGAAGAAATGAAACTGATGCAGTGAAATCTTTAAATGATGATGAACTTGATAAATTATTTGAGGTATTGAAGCTTGATTCTGAGTTTAACCCTTTTACCGAAGAGGTTCGTCGGCGAAATCGATTGATGATTTTATTGATGTATCACCTTGGTATTCGAAGGGGTGAGCTTTTAAATCTTCGCATATCAGATATAGATATGAACAGTAATCAGTTATCTATTGTTAGAAGACCAGATGACAGGTTCGATTCGAGAGTTTATGAGCCAAATGTTAAAACACTTGAAAGAACACACCCTATAAAAGATTCACTTGTTGAAGAGATACAGCAATACATTGTTGTCGATCGAAGAAAGGTAAAAATTGCACGCCGACATGCTTTCTTATTTGTTACTCATAAGAAAGGCCCAACCTATGGTAACCCAATTTCTATTTCTGGTTATAACAAAGTTATAGGGCTAGTGAGAGAAGTGGCACCTCTACTCTACAGGTTTACAGGCCATAAACTACGCCACTCTTGGAACGATATGTTCTCAGAAAGAATGGATAACATGGACATCCCGTATACAGAAGAGAAGCAAGAGCAAATTCGTTCTTATTTGATGGGATGGTCTCCTGGCTCTGGCACCGCAGCTACATACAACAAGCGTTTCATAAAGAAAGAAGCTGGAAAAGCCTCACTTGCGATGCAATCAAATATTGGCGTTCGTCAACCTAAGGGGATAAGTGATGAAGAATAATAATTCCCACGTAGTTACCTCAAGGCAAAAGATCAATGCAAAAGCGAGAGGGTATAGCTTCTATATTGATGACGATGTATGGGTGTTGGATAAAAATGTATCAGTGTATCTGTCTACATTTAAAAGCAACCTAGGTTCAGAGTTATATACTGGCTTTATCAAAGCTCTCGCATTCTATGCGTCAAACCATTCCGCTAGCCATACTTCTAATATAGCCGACCGCTTTAGGCATATGATTCAAACAACTGGTTCAAATGCAATTACTGAGGTCTCACTCATAAATTATCGGGCATCTTTAGACGAAAAGAGTGAATGGTATTTAGGTGTAATAAGAGGCTTTTTAAGAAAGTGGTATCGATTAGGGTATGTAGGTGTGTCCAATGACGTTATTAATCTCTTAAAAAGTTGGCGTATTAGAGGGAATAGAAAAGGTGATGCAGTGAAACGGAGAGATCCAAATGCAGGGCCATTGACTGATATAGAGTTACTTGCGTTCAATGAAGGGGTTATTACTGCATTTGAGAAAGACTTGATATCTGTCACCGAGTTGGCGTTGTGCCTAACGATGAGTAATACAGGCAGAAGGCCAATACAGATATCTCATCTAAAAGTTGTGGATATAGCGAAAGGACAAAATCAAAAAGGAGAACCTAGTTATTTAATCAATATCCCGAGAGCAAAACAAAGAGGAAAATTTAGAGAGACATTCCGAGCATTTGCTATTTCACAAGAGTTGTGGGTAATTCTTAGTGCTCAGGCTAAATATGCTGTAGCTTCTGTAGAGGAAGCTCTTGGATTTGAATTGCAGGATATAGATAGGCAGAAAGTTCCATTATTTCCTGACATTGAGTTCCTCTCACTGGTAAAAAGTCCCTCTGAATTTCGGGCATTGATGGTAACTGATAAGGCACATATAGCTTCAGCTAGGATAACCCGCGCAATTCAAGAGGTTGTTGACGCCACGCAGATTAAATCAGAGCGTACAGGTAAAACTCTTTCGATTAACTCCAGGCGATTCCGTTATACAACTGGTACAAGAGCCTCGCGGGAAGGCTTTGGTAAGTTAGTGATCGCGGAGTTGTTAGATCACAGTGATACTCAAAATGCAGAGGTTTATACTAAAAGTCTTCCAGAGTTTGTTGCTAAATTAGATAAAGCGGTGGGCTTGCAAATGGCGCAATATGCACAAGCTTTCTCTGGAGTATTAGTAGATGATGAAAGGGATGCAACGCGTGGAAACGATCCTTCTAGCAGACTAAGAGCGGACTCAGGGGAACCTATCGGCAGCTGCGGAGAACATGGCTTTTGTGCAGTCAACGTCCCGATCCCCTGCTACACCTGCATCCACTTTCAACCTTGGTTAGATGGCCCTCATGAAGACGTCTACTCATCCCTCATTGATGAACGCAGCAAGTTGCTTGAATTAACGGGCGATAAGCGAGTTTCATCAGCTTTAGACCGAACCATTGCAGCTGTTGCGCAAGTGATTCAAGGCTGTCAAGAAAGGCAAGCTGAACTAGTAGAGCAAGGAGGTATAGGCTGTGGCTAATATCGCTTATTTTAAACCAGGTCAAAATGTCGGAGTAAGGAATAACTTAGCTGCGTTCATTAACTTAGCCCGTGAAAACTTAACTGTGTTTGGTGCAGACCTAGAATGGGAAGCTCCCGTTTGGCCTAAGTTGATAGGTTTCAGCAAATTAGGGGTTACCACTCGAAAGCCGCAACCAGAACAACTAATGGATGACAACTTCATCGATTTTGCAAAGGCGTACTTTCGATACCAACAGGGTCATAAGAGAACACGAACTTTCAATGAAAGTAAGGCGTTACAAGTAGTTGAATCTGCATTAATTCAGGTGACAGGCAGTGCACATGTTTCAAAAATCAACATAGCAGTGTTAGATGAGGCTGCTAATTTAGCAATGCAACATTATTCGAAAGGAGCGGCTTACCATTGCGGTAGAGAGCTGGAAAGATTAGCGAATTTCCTAACGGAGCACCAGTTAACAACTATTGGTGTTCAGGTGTGGAAAAGTCCAATAAAACGAAGAAATGATAAAAACAAGACAGGAGCTAAGGCCAAAGAAGAGCGTGAAAAAAAATTACCTAATGAACTTGCTGTAAATGCAATAGCAGAAATTTTCGCTAACAATCCAGAAGATGCAAGGGATAAGTTTACCACGTCTGTCTTTGCAATGCTGATGTGCGCACCGAGCAGAATTAGCGAGGTATTGGCACTACCTGTTGATTGTGAGATTCACGATGTTGATAAGGACGGTAACCCGACATATGGGTGGCGCTTTTATTCGGCAAAAGGTTTTGAGGGAAATATAAAATGGATACCTTCGAGTATGGTGAAAGTTGCTCAAGCAGCAGTATCTAGAGCAAAGGAGCTTTCTGAAAATGCTCGTGAACTGGCAAAGTGGATTGAAGACAACCCGACCAAATTTTATCGTCATGCTAATTGCCCCAATGTAGCCGATGATACTCCACTTACTAAGCAGCAGGCATGTCAGGCGTTAGGGTTATCTTTATTGAGCAATGAGGGAACGGGAGCTTTGAATCGTAGAGAATTATCTGGAGTTGATGGAGCACATACACTCAATAGCCTTTGGAAATATGTAATGAGCCGTCTACCGAAAGAGTTTCCTTGGCTTGACAAGAGTAAAGGAATTAAATTCAGTAATGCACTATTTGTAATAAATTCTAAGCAATTAGACAGAGTTAAAAATACTTCACCTGTTGAGCTGCAAAGACCAACTGTGAATGTGTTTAATAACGACCTATGTCCAAGAGAGTCATTAGGATGGAGCCATCAAAGTATATTTGATAGATATGGATATAAAGATGAAATAGGTGAAAGGCTTAAACTTACCTCTCATCAACTTAGGCATTTAGTAAACACCATTGCTGAACGCGGAGGGTTATCTCATTTGGATCAAGCAGAATGGGCTGGCCGTGCTGATTTGAAGCAAAACAAGGTTTATAACCATATGACGACGGAAGAGTTGGTTGGCATGGCTGAATCTCTGGATGTCACAAAACCCGTTTCAGGCGCTGTAGATACTCCAAAACGGAAAATTCCAGTATCACAACAAGAGTTCAATGTGCTTGAACAAGGTGCCGCACACATAACGAAATACGGCTACTGCGTTTTGGATTTCACACAGACTCCCTGCCAGAAGTATAGAGATTGTATACATTGCCCTGAGCAAGTGTGTGTTAAAGGAGAAACCGAAAAGTTAAACCGACTCAAAGATCAATTGGTAAATACTCAGAGATTACTAGAATTGGCTCAAAAGGGGTTGGCAGAGGCTGATTTCGGTGCGGATAAATGGGTAAGTAGCCATCAAAGAGATGAACAGCGTTTAAAAGAAATTATTGCTATTTTAGAAGATCCCTCCGTCGAAGATGGCGCTCAAATCAAATTGGTTGGCAATGGCTTTACCCAATTAAAGAGAGTTGTCGATAAGAAACGAGCCGAAAGAAACAATCAGCTAGAGGTCACGCTTATCGAGGATATTTCAGCAGCATTAGGAGGCGGTTTTGGCTAAGCATTTGACCAAACGACACATTGACTACATCGTGAATTTGATTCGGGGTTGGTCAGACGCAAAGATAACGTGGAAACAGCTCTGTATTGAAGCTAAGCCATTGATCGGTAAGTTGGCATCTAGACAATCTCTGCAAAAGCATACAGAGATTTATAATGCGTATATAGCTAAGAAGAAAGGGTTGGTTCATGGCGGCCCTATAATTAAGCGGCCAGCGAGTTTAAAAGTTGCTGCTGAAAGCTTAGCTAAAAAGGATAGCATAATTCTTGAACTTAAAGAGCAGGTAAGAGGGTATAAACAGCAGTTTACTATATGGCAGTATAACGCTTATAAGCATGGTTTAACTGAGCGTCAACTCAATCAGCCAATGCCTAGAATAGATCGTGAAGGTTAACGGTGGAAATAAAAAAATATAAGTGAACTAAGCTAGCTCATCTACTCAATGAGCTAGCTACAAGCAATATGAGTAGCACATAGTGATAAATGCATTATCGCCTTCACGATGCTAGAAAACACTTCCAAGCTCACTTTTTAAAATCCTTCGATTAAAGTCTACGAGCGTCTGGGCTAGTTTTTAAAAGGATATCAATGCCTTCATGCGGGTCTAATTCAAGTGCTTGGCAAATTTTCACATACTCGTTAACATCTAACTTCCTTTCAAAATTTTCAATTTTGGAAATGTAGCTTGAATTTGGAAATTCAAGCATTTCAGCTAGTTGAGGCTGAGTACACTTTTTAAATTTCCTTTCAGCAGTAAGCCAGCCTATTAGTTTGCGGTATTTTGGGTCGAATATTGCCTTCATAGTTGCATACCATATTCGACTCGACTAAATGTTCGAAAATCGATAATATAATCGATTTAAAATCACCGAACAGGAGAATCAAGTGAAAACAATTAGGGTTGCAGCACTAGGAGCAGTATTGGCACTGACAGTTGGTTGTAAGACGACAGTCGAGCCTAGAACAATTGCAATAGATACTAATCAAGAGGGCAGAACATTCGTTTTTAAAAAGCTAGATGGTGCAGGTAAGAATGTGGTAACAGCTTCATCGGTCAAACAGGCTGTCGCTAAACACATAAAAGCACATGCGGGCTACGGTCATTGTCGTAGCTCCATGTTTGGTGGAAATTGCACAAGGAAGGCAACGGCAGATATTAAAAAATACTGGGGGAGTTCTGTAGTCCCAGTTGGGAATGAATATCAAATTACATACTATAACGGTGAAAAAATTTCCGGTGGTGGTGATTACCGTACAACAGTAAATGTGAACCTCCCCTTCACAATCAATGAAACTGATGAAGCAATCACAGTTAAATTACATCCAGCAAGTTCAGCGCAAGTAACGCCAATGCGGGATGCGCTATTTATGGAGATCTCTCCTCTTGTCAGTGGCGATAAATTAAAAGGGTTTATGAGCGATGTAATGATAACAGGCATGCCAGTTATTAATGGTCATGTATACAAAGAAGGTGAGTTTAATGTGGAATTTGACCCTGAATCGGTTAAAACTAACTTCGTCAGAGAGTTCAAAACTATTAAATTTAGTGATGCTAAAAATGGCACAATCGCATCCAGTTATTTTGACCTGTATAAGGGGCGTAAAGAAGTAGGTGCCAAGGTACAGATATACCTATATCGCGGCCACTCTAAAGTGGAATACAGTGTTAAGTATTCGGTAACTGCTAACGGAGACGGAAGTGTTGATTATGATGATGGTGCATTGCTGAACGAGGTCGCGACACGTTTGGAAAACGTTGCTAATAGTTGATGTAGAACGACTAATTATTACAAGCAGGAAGTAATAGATACCCCCTGCTTTGGCTCCTTAATTCAGGTTATGGAGCCGCATTGTTCAGTTGCTCATCATCTAAAATTTTTAAAACCAAACCCATTAATCACTTAACTGATGATAAGTCGATTCAATAATTGCACATAACTAGTCAAGTGTATTGCATGCAGTGCTCCACAGGGTTAATCAGGAGAAATTCAAAAATGGTAGAAAACACAGAAAGACGGAAAAGTATAATCAGTACCGCAGCAAGTGCAGCTCGGCTTTATGGCTCTGAAGAGGCTGCGGAAAGAGTCCTGAGAAAGAAAGCTCTACGGGCCTTGGATACGGTAGTCAAATCATTGGAGCAAGATTTCCTTTCACCTGAAGAGGTTGAAGAAAAGTTGGGTTTAAAGGTAAGAGGGCAGTGAAAGTAAAGAGATAATAGACTAATTATCCTTACGACCTGCTCAGAACATAGGTATAGAGCTAATTCATGGCAGTCTTAGTATTCATGCCAATAGTATTATTACTGGCATATGGCTCGAACCTTATAGTTCTTTTACCGAATCGGAGCCATAAATGACGCTAATGACTTATATTATACTGTCCGTAATCGTTATGATTCTTGCCGGATACATTTCTTATCGAATCATTACGTCTCCAATTGAACCTAAAGACAAGTGATGGCTATAACTGCTCAACGTTTTATCGATTGTGCGTGGGCGCTTGATTTGAGAATTGTTTCTGCGGAGAGCAGCTTACTAGATAGTGACTTTATAATGACGGTCATAGGATTGGGAATCTGTGTGCGTTACATCTACTTCAGCTGCTATGGAAGCCCTGAGAAAGCATTGATGAATAACACGGGCTTTGTGAAGGCTATTAAAGATAGCACTCAGCCCAGACTTTTGTGAGTTGCTATTACCCATACCTCGCAGTCTTTACATTGATGGAATTTAAGTGTTCTTAATGACATCGATACGATGAAAGTTGTCATAAGGCTGGTTGCAGTCTTTGAGTTTTTGCAAAGAGCTGTTGCAAAATTTAGGGAGATTCAGAACCCATTATGAAAACTGCTTGGTGTCGTAGCGCTGTTTTACTAAGCATTCTGGTAATTACCAGAAATCATGATACTTCACTGTACTTTTTTATTAAATTAATTAAATCAAACTATTACCTAGCGAAAAGTTGAATATTTATTTATTCTTTCAATAGTCACTTCTATATAAGTAAATCAGATTCTATAAGGTGAATTGAAATCCAGAGTAAAACGGAATTCAGACTATACATGGTAGATTGTTTTAGAGCAGAAGGAGGAAGCTACGATGTCGAGTTCACAAAGTAGTAACGCTAAGTCTAATCAACAGAATGAAAATTTTGCTTTTGAAAGCCTTGAAGCAATACGAAACCGATTGCTGGACTTAACAAGCCGTAATCGCCTTCTAAACTATAGATACCCTCGTTCAGGAGTGGTTAGAGTCATTGATGAACTACCTGACCAACTTGCATCAAATATGCTTGACGGAGCGACATTTACGTTTATTCCAGTAGATGAACCTACAAGAGAGGGATTGATAGAACATGGGTTTATAGGACTGAATGAAGAAGGGCAAGAAGTAAAATTAAAACCAGACCCTTCTGCTAAAGAGTGGGCTTTAATCAACGGCTTTAATACAGACTACCAACTGCCAGAGTTTGATGATAGTGATGAAAGTAAACATAACGACAATAATATCCAGTCACTGCTTTACCCACGAGAACTTGAAGCTCAGTTAAGAAATATAAGAACCAAATCTAACACTGCTATTGAAGAATCTGGTGCCAATATTCTGTATCTGGCACTTGGGTTCCTCGAATGGTTTGAAGATGATAATTCAGACGTCTCTAGGCAGGCACCTTTGTATCTTATACCCGTAAAGATTAACAAGGCGTCACTAGATAAAAGAGTTGGATGTTATACGTATACCATTGAGTACACAGGTGAAGACATCATTCCCAACCTGTCATTGAGAGAAAAGTTGAAATTAGACTTTAATCTCGGTCTTCCTGATCTTGACGAAGATATGTCACCTGAACAGTATTTCAAAGAAGTAAATGCATCTATTGTCAGTAATAAGCCTAAATGGAAAATCAAGCGATTTGCGACGTTGGCAATGTTGGATTTTGGCAAGCTACTGATGTATTTGGATTTAGATCCAGCTAGATGGCCTGACGGTAATGCGAACATTCAAAATCATCCAATTGTTAAGCAATTCTTTGCTGCTGAAGGTGAAATATCGAGTGATACATCGTCACTTTCTGTTTTTGGAGAAGAGTATGAAATTGACAAGTTAGAGCGTCTATACGACGACTACCCGCTAATTTACGATGCTGATAGTTCACAACATAGTGCACTGGTTGATGCGATTGATGAAAAAAACCTGGTCATTGAAGGGCCTCCAGGCTCAGGCAAATCACAATCGATCACCAACTTAATTGCCGCTGCGATAGCGCAAGGCAAACGGGTTTTATTCGTTGCTGAGAAAATGGCAGCGTTGAATGTTGTAAAAGACCGTTTGGAAAAAGCAGGGTTAGGTGATTTTTGTTTAGAGCTTCATAGTCATAAAACGCAAAAGAAAAAAGTTTATGAGGATATAGATACTCGAATTAAGAAGCAGGGCGAATATCAATTTCCAAACAACATTGAGTTAGAAATCAAAATTATAGAAGAGAAGAAAGAGCGGTTGAGTAGCTACGCAAATCTAGTAAATTCAATGTGGAAGAATACAGGCTGCACTATCTACGATATCTTTACCACTGCAACTCGGTACAGAGAAGAATTTAGAGATATACCGATCTCAGATATTCAACCAGACAACTTAAATGGCAGTACGTTCGATGAACTATCATCGCGAAAAACTATTGATAGCTTGAAACGCTATGCAATGGTTTTCAATGAAATCAGGGAACAAGTTGGCTTGGAGGCTAAACTTGATGAACACCCTTGGTTTGGCGTGTTTAATCAATCTTTACAAATGTTTGATACTGATGATGTGTGCCAACTTTTAAACGACTGGCAAGAGGGCGTTACAGGAATTCAATCTTCGTTAGACCCCATCAACCATCTATTGGCAGATTTTTGTGTTATCTCGTCGTTACCAGAGACTAGAAATATTATTGCGGATGCAGAAAGGCTCCCTAAGTCAACTGGAAATGAAAACCTCGAATCACTCAAACTATTGCACTCTGAAACGCTATCTGACATCAATGGCAAAGTCGATTTAATCAATAGGTTACATCATGAGTACCACCAGTTATCCAAATCCGTGACGGCATCACTGTTAGATGATGACAATGCTCTTCAGCAATCTATTAGCTCCGCTAAAGAACTTAAGCAGCTCTTTAGCGAACCCGATACAGCAGTTAGTCAATTAAATAGCGTCATCAGCCAATGGACATCCTTAAATGAATTGGCCTCATCCCTCAATGAAGATTTTGAAACCCTAATAGATCAACTACCTGCTTTGGAGAAGTCATTAGTGTTTTCTTGGGAAGGGCTGGAAGCGGTTCGAGAGCTTATGATTTTGCTTTGCGAACTTGATCCAAAACTTACAACGCGACGACATGTCATTTTTGATGAAGATGCAATGGATAACTTGCTACCCGAAATGGAACGGTTGTTATCGATAGTTCAGCCAATTCATAAGTCACTATCTGAGGCGTTTGATGTTGAATCATTGCCTAGTTCAGGCGAACTGATTTCTATGAGGAAGATATTTGCAGAAGCGGGGTTTTTCAAATGGTTCAGCAGTGATTGGCGAAGTGCTCGCAAAACATTACTCGCATCTGCTACAGCAACTAAGCCCAATTTTAAAACTCTTTCTAGTTTGCTAAACGACGCTATTAAGTACAAAAAGCATCGCGATGAATTTGAAAGCAATCAGGAGTTTGAAAGCGTATTTCAACATGAATATAAAGGGGTACATACTCCATTCGAAGACGTCGCTAGGTTACGGTCGTGGTATAAAAAAGTTCGAGAACTGTACGGATTTGGATTTGGGAAGAACGTTGTATTTGCTTCAGCACTGTTTGAAATGAGCAACGATGTCTTTAAAGGCTTTAAGCATTTATTCGATAGCAAGACTTTTTCGGAGGTTGTGCGATTCACTCAGCTTCGTCGAGAGTTAAAAGAAAACCTAAATGTTGATGTTCTATCGGACAATAACGCTAAGCTAATGGGAAATGATGGGCTTTCGGCAGTGCTTTATTCTCTTAAATCGAAAACAGATATTGTTCAATCGTCAATTGAACATGATATGTCGTTAATAGACTTAGAAAGCGTTCTTTCAAATGCATCAATATATAGGAAAGCTGAAAGTGGCTTAGTTTCAGACACCAAGCTCCATAAAGCATTTCAATTAGATAGCCCAATACAAGTGAGGGATATCAAAACTACCCAAATTGCTCAAATTCTTGACACGACTGAGCTTGCTAATCAAATTGAAGCACTTACATGTGAAGGCTTAAAGCACTATTTGAGGGATAGGTTCTCTAAGGAAGCTATTTCACAATTATCGGCATGGCTAGAAAAGCTTAATGTAAGTTATACGGAGGCTCGAAGTAGCTTCGATTTGTTTAGTAAAAAAGTGGAGTTGAATTTCAAAATATGGAGTAAAGCAGATCTTGAAATCAGCTCAATTCTAGAAAGGAATCAGTTAGCGTTGTCTCACCCCATGTGGTTAACGACTTGGGTAGACTTTACAAGGGTCAGAACGGTGTTATCCAACGAAGGGCTAGAGAACCTTCTAAGTTATACTGAAAGCGGCGCCCTGGACTTAGATAACATTGAGTTTATCTACAAATATGCGGTATTTGATACGTTAGCGAGAGAAGTTATTCAAGAACGAAAAGAATTGTCTCACTTTTCTGGTGCAGATCAAAATGCCATACGTGCACAGTTTAGGGAATATGATGAAAAGCTTCTTGAACTGCAACGGCGGAAAATTGCCCATAAAGTATCTCAAGAGTTCCACAGTACCACGGAAGGAGTTAAGAGCGGCAAGGTATCGGGTTATACGGAAATGGGCTTGATAAGAAACGAAACTGGCAAGAAGACTCGTCACCTCCCATTACGTCAAGCATTGAAACGCGCTGGAAAATCACTTCAGGCACTCAAGCCTTGTTTCATGATGGGGCCGCATTCAGTTGCGCAATATCTCGCACCAGGAGAACTGGAATTTGATTTAATCGTTATGGATGAAGCATCTCAGATTAAGCCCGAGGATGCGTTAGGAACTATCGCCAGAGGGAAGCAAATCGTTATTGTGGGTGACCCTAAACAGCTTCCTCCTACAAGCTTCTTTGACAAGACTGTTGCAAATGATGAAGAAGATGTAACCGCCATAGAGCAATCTGAAAGTATATTAGATGTAGCGTTTCCGATGTTTAATGCAAGGCGTTTACGTTGGCACTATCGCTCTCGACATGAGAGTTTAATCGCGTTCTCTAACCAAGAGTTTTATCACTCTGACCTAATTATATTCCCATCGCCTGATAGCGAATCAGATGAATTCGGCATCAAATTTACACACGTGAAACAAGGACGTTTCGTCAATCAACGCAACGTAGAGGAAGCCAAAGTTATAGCTGCATCTGTACGAAATCACTTGCTTCATCGTTCTCACGAGTCATTAGGGGTGGTTGCAATGAGTGCGCAGCAACGTGAGCAAATTGAGCGCTGTGTTGAAGAGCTTTCAAAAGAAGATGCAGCTTTCCGAGATGTATTGGCTGAAAATGGATTTACTGATGAGCCGCTATTCCTTAAAAACTTAGAAAATGTTCAAGGAGATGAACGGGATGTAATCTATATTTCCTGTACCTATGGGCCTCAGGAACCTGGCGCTGCCAACATGCCACAACGTTTTGGGCCAATTAATTCGGCGGCAGGCGGACGAAGATTGAATGTTCTTTTCACCCGTTCAAAGAAGCGAATGCATATCTTTAGCTCGATGACAGAGGGCCATATATTAGCAAAAGATACATCTAATCCAGGGGTTCATGCACTCAAGAATTTTCTGTCCTATGCGCAAACGGGAAAACTTCAGCAACTAACACATACCGGAAAAGCGCCTGATAATGATTTCGAAATTGCCGTTATGGATGCGCTAAAACTTGAAGGCTTCAGCTGTGTGCCTCAAGTCGGTGTTGCGGGTTATTTCATTGATTTAGCAGTACAAGACCCTGGTCAGCCAGGCCGCTATCTCATGGGGATTGAATGTGATGGCGCAACCTATCATTCAGCTAAATCAGCACGAGATAGAGACAGGTTGAGGCAATCTGTATTGGAAGGGTTAGGCTGGAAGATCGAACGAATCTGGTCAACTGACTGGTTTAAAAATCCTCAGGCACAGTTAAAGCCTATTATAGCGAAGCTTCATCAACTGAAGACCGAACCAAAACTTGAAGACCAAGTATCTGAACAACGTGAGATTGAAGACGTTATTGCTCATGAGGAAGCTGTTCTTCACACGATAGATGCCGTAACTCATCAAAATCTTTCATTAAAAGATAAGCTCTTAGCCTTTGACAACGAAGTAATTGCTGGTGCTGATGAAGAGGTTAATCCCGCCAATAAACTACTAAGACCAGCAATGATTGATGCGCTTTGCGAATTTACACCAATCAGTAAAAACGAATTCTTGGAATTTATTCCGGCTTACTTAAGGAATGGAACTTCGCTAAAACACGGCAAGTATATAGAGCATGTATTAAATATTATCGCAGAAGATGAAGAAGAATTAGAATCAGAAGTAGAATCGGGAAACGAAATGCTGTAACCAGAAACAATGTAATATGTGTTGCGAGTTCAATCTTGAAGGGTATGCGTTCACAACAAATGGCTAACTGGAGCACCTTACAGTAGTGGGAAAATGTCCTTGGCAAACTTTAGTTGAGTACACCCGTTTACTCTTGATGAGGTTCGCAACTCCTATATGTATATGGGAGCTAGAGAATTGTTTTTAAAATGATAAAATGTAAAGAATAAGCGTTTATTTAGCAAATTCTTTACTAAATAGTTTACGTTTTCTCGGGATGAAGAGATGAGTATGTTTAAAAGTACACAATGGTGGGTGATTGACAGCACCCTACTCTTCATAAAAAGGTAGCAGGTACACTTAACCTTTTTAGCAGTTCCAGTATATTTAGTTTTGTAGAGTTAAACTCTATATTAAACCTCTTTAGATATAAATGACTTAAAGCCCGGCTAAGTAGCCGGGCTTTTTTTATCTGTTAATTTTGCCTTGGAGCTCTCTTTTGGGCACATATTTAGAATTTATCTTACACTTAGCCCCAGTGGAGCTAGACTTCATATCACAAGGAGTAAGGAAGCCGATGAAAAAGATATTCTTGTTGATGGTATTGCCCATAACAAGTTTAAAGGCAGGTACCTGGGATTTGCTGGGAAAATGGTATCTGGATTCCAAGAATGACCAAACCCAGGACCTGGTCTGGAACACACGGCTTATGCAAACAGAGAGTATCTGGTATCGAGATAACGGCTTACCCGTTTTCATCTCCAGCATCTCTGCCAAGGGGCTTACTCATACTGGCAAGTATATCCGCGAAAATAAACAGGGACTAGATTATGCCGATGGCATGTATTTTTCTTTTATGGGGGATTCTATTCGAGCCTATAAAGATACTGAGAGTGCCGGCCCCCTGCAAATAATCCGAAGCTACCAAACCCCTTTACCCTTGAAATCTTCCGGTCAGCTAGTCATTGAAACCGATGGCAAGAGTTTTAAAAAATGGCATACCTGGAGCGGTGCTACGGATGGCAATACTGCCATAAAAGTGAGTTTTGCCAGTGTCACCGGAAAGAATACTTTCGATATAAAATACTTTACCCATGTTTTTGTCTACGATTTGGCTTCATCAAATCTTCCGGACAATGATTCAACCCTGACTCCCGTGTCTTCATTTCGGGTTAACCCAGAGCACAGTCGTCACCAATACATTCAGGGAGCAGAAGTGGCCAATGGCAAGGTTTATATCCAACTGGGGGGACTGCATAATGCAGCCAATGATCATAAAGGGGTGATATTGGAATACAGTATTACTGGCACCTATATTCAAACTCATGTGTTTCAGGCACACAAGGTTATCAATACAGCTTGGCAACAGGACATTTACCCAAATTACCTAAAGGTTGAATATGAGGGGCTGATGATAAAAAACGATATCTTATATGCTCAGGTTTTTTATTTTTATGGTTTTTTTTCACCCTTTACCTATAAGTCTCTAGTCTATGAAGTGTTTGATACTAAGAGGTAAATATAGTCACTACGTCTAGCTTATCCTCATTTACCCGCTCCAATTAACATTTCATTAACGGCTGGCCAAGATGAACTTCTCTAATTTATGCCTTAGATCAATAAAATAGAATAATTAATCTTCACTCCTTAGTGGCAAGTTATATTATTAGTCCGCGCTTATTGTTTGGTTTAAACAGGGAAATTTATGCTTCATAATTTATCTTTAGCTAAGAAAATTCATATTGCCTTGGTGTTCATCGCCATCATCTTTTTAAGTACCACTATCATATTCTTCTATTTTGATGAAAAAGAGTTGGCCGATGGCTTTGTGGAAAGAAACCTGGAAAGCATCGCACTGAATTATTTTGACTCGGTTAACACCATGATGTTGACGGGAACCATTGCCAACCGTCAGTTAATACAGCAGAAAATTCTCAGCCAGCAAGATATAGTTGAAGCCCGTATTATTCGCGGTCCTAAGGTGAGAGAAATTTTCGGTGATGGTTTTGATGATCAAAAAGCCACCACCGATTTTGAGCGCAACGGCCTGGCGGGTATAAAGGCCTTTAATCAGGTAAAACGTGATGGCAAGCGCATGATGGAGTTTATTATGCCGATGCAGGCCAAGTCCGATTACCGCGGCACTAATTGTATCGCCTGTCACCAGGCCAAGGAAAATGAAGTGCTGGGTGCGGTAAAGATCACCTATGATCTGACCAATGTTGACAAGAATATTATGAAGTCGATCACTAAGGTGGGTTTGCTTCAGCTGGTGATCACTGTGATCAGTTTTAGCCTGTTAAGTTTTGTGTTTACCAAGCTGGTACTATCCCGCCTTAAGCGCCTGCGACGGACGATCAATGATGTTGAGAAAAACCTGGATTTAAACAAGCAGGTTACCGTCCACTATGATGACGAGCTGGGCGCGGTCAGTAAGGCGCTCAATAGCATGATGGGCAAGTTTAAGGAGAGCTTTATCGCCGTATCAAGCGCCAGCGAACAACTGATTGATTCCGCAAAAGATGTGGATGAAATTTCCAGCCTGACCAAGGAAGCGGTATTAAGCCAGAAAAATGGTACCGACTCTGTAGCGGCCGCCATCAACCAATTGGATGCCTCGGCCAATGAGGTACAAAATAACACCCAAACTGCAGCAGATAAATCTGTTTCCGCCAGTGAGAAAGCATCTCAAGGGTTGGAGCTGGTTGAGCAGGCTAAATTAGGCATAAACCAGCTAAGGGACCAGGTGATAGAAAACACCAGCATGATCACTGACCTTAGCAACAAAACCAATGAAGTGGGGACAGTACTGGAAGTGATCACTGGCATTGCGGAACAAACTAATCTTTTGGCCCTTAATGCGGCCATTGAAGCGGCCCGTGCCGGTGAACAGGGACGTGGCTTTGCCGTGGTGGCAGATGAAGTGCGTTCACTGGCGACAAGGACACGAGAGTCTATCGACCAGATCCAGGCAACAATCAGTACCCTACAGGTGGATGCCGGCAATGCCGTCAATTCCATGAACGATGTGAGCCGTCAGGCCAGTGAAAAGGCGGACGATGTCATTAATGTCGCCAGCCTGCTGACGGAAATTACCACGCAAATCACAGAGCTTGATGAGCTTAATTGCCAGATAGCCGGTGCCGCACAACAACAGAATTTGGCGGCCGACGAGATCAATGTCAATGTCGTCAGTATTAGCGATGTCGCGGAAAAATCCAGTGAGGATGCGATTCGAGGCAAGCAAATCAGTGAACACCTGTTGGAGCTGGCCTACGAGCTTAATCAACAGGTCTCCAAGTTTAAGCTATAAACAGCAAAACATTATTGCCGACAAAAAATAAAGCTCCCTTAAAAGTGGAGCTTATATTTTTGTTGAAGGTTTTGATTCGGTGGAATGCTAATAGTAAGTATCGTCGATATTATGGGCTTGTGGATCTTCAATAATTTCTTCAAAATTAACTTCAAAACTATGGTTATTTTCGATATTTGCTAAATAAACAGTTCTTGTCGATCCATCTATCCAAGTGACTGTTCCACTGCCTTTTTTACTACCGCACTTCATGCCGATGTGAATATCGTTAAATTCCATTGCTCCTCCTCTCGCTCTTCGCTCTGATACTAAAGGCGCATATGCTTAGATTTCTAACTATTAGTTTAGTTCAAAAAAGCTGCAATGCCTGCGTAAATTTTATACATGAACTTTTCATTATAGAGTGAAATCTGTGCAGATCTAGTGCTTTTTAGGGAAAAGAGACGTTGCCTAAAATTGCCTCTTTGCGAGCCCCCGTCACTGCTGGGATATTGCCCGGAATTTTTTTATCAAAGGCATAGGCAAGCCAGGCAAAAGCCATGGCTTCAAGGGCGTCAATATCGATTTCCTTCTGGCTTAACTTGGCAAGTGTGTGGCCATTAAGTATTTGATTTATTAGGCTGTTGAGTGTTTCGTTGTGGGCGCCGCCGCCACATAAATATACCTTGCCTCTGCGAGAAAGCTTATTGATCTCTCTTGCTATTGTCTCAGCAGTGAGGGCGCACAGGCTTGCCTGAATATCGGCTGCCGGCAGGTCAAAACCTTTAATATGTTGCTCTAGCCAGTCCAGGTGAAAAACTTCACGGCCGGTGCTTTTAGGAGCTGCTTGCGTAAAGTAGCTGTCAGTTAAAAAGCGCTTTAGCAGTTGGGGATTAACCTTACCGGAAGCTGCCCACTGGCCATTGGTATCATACGGCCCCTGATGATGTTTTTGAAACCAGTCATCCATTAAGGCATTGCCCGGTCCGGTATCAAAGCCCTGCACTTGTTGGCTTTGATTGGCGGGCAGGTAGCTGATATTGGCAATACCACCGATATTGACGATAAAAACATCCGTATCCGCTTCCGCAAACATCGCCTGGTGAAAAGCCGGCACCAAGGGGGCGCCCTGGCCACCCAATGCCATGTCTTTACGTCTGAACTGTCCTATTACCCGAATCCCCGTCAGTGTGGCCAAGGCCTGGCAACAGCCAATTTGCAAGGTAAAGGGGTTGTCTCCCGTGGGACGGTGCCTAAGGGTTTGTCCGTGATTGCCAATGGCCAAGATGTCTTTTTTATCCAGTCTTTCCCGACAAAGAAAGTCGAAAATGGCATCTGAAAACAGCTTTGCCAGTTCCATATCAAGGGCAAAGGCGCGATCTATTTCATTGTTGCCTGGCTGATATAAGGCCATGATGCTTTGCCTTATGGTGTCGCTATAGGCCTGGTAATATTTAGCCACCAGAGTTGGTGTATCTGAGGAGAAGTCAACCAGGGCCAGATCTATACCATCGGCGCTGGTGCCAGACATCAGGCCAATATAGAGTTGGCGCTTAGTCATCGGCCGGTGAGATGTCCAAGTCTGTGGTCATGGCCAATAGTGCTCTTTTAGAGCCGGATAGCTCGTCCAGACGTTTTTCCGCCAGCAGGGCAAACTCTGCCTTATATTTCTTAGCGATTGGCTGGGCATCCGGCAGCTTGACCGTGCGCGGATTGCGGTGAACACCATTTAATAAAAACTCATAGTGCAAGTGAGGTGCCTGTGACATACCGGTAGAGCCGACATAGCCGATGACCTGGCCCTGTTTGACTCGCTGGCCTTTTTTCACCGCTCGCTTGGAAAAGTGCAGGTACTTGGTCACTATGCCATTGCCATGCTGAATAAAGACATAATTGCCATTGTACTTATTATAAGTCGAATGGGTTACCTTGCCATTACCGGCGGCGACAACTGGTGTGCCCTTATTGGCGCGATAATCCGTGCCTCTATGGGCCTTCCAGCGCTTTTGGATCGGGTGGAAACGTCTTGGCTTGAAATTCGAGCTGATATATTTGAAATTGACCGGGGCACGTAAAAAGGCCTTACGCATGCTTTTGCCGTCGGGAGTATAGTATTCGCCGTCCTTAAAACGTATCGCCTGGAAAGGATCGTCCTGGTTAATAAACTCTGCCGCCAGTATTTTTCCCGTGCCTATATACTCGCCATCTATATATCGGTTTTCATAAACGACATGAAAGCTGTCTCCCTTACGGATATCCAGGGCAAAATCTATGTCCCAGCCAAAGATATTGGCCAGGTTGATAATTTGTCCGTCGTTCAGGCCCGCTTCAATGCCTGCACTCCAGAAGTTCGACTTGATAACGCCATGGGCAATGGTTTCTCTAGTCTCTACCGTCTTAGTTTCTTTATAGGATTGATAGCCGTTGTCGGTTAAATCAACAAACAGGGTTTGGGTTTTTGATAGCGGATATTCCAGGGAAACCAATTGGTTATTATCATTGCTGCCGATACGCAGGGTATCGCCAACATCAAGCTTTTTCAGTAGCTTGCTATCTTGGCCTTTGGCCTTGGCCACTTGATGGGTGGTTTTGGCGCTAAAGCCGAAACGCTTAAATATCTTAGCCAGTGAGTCGCCGCTTCTCACTTTAGCGGTTTGCCAGGACAGGCGTGGCTCCGCCTCTACATCAGATGATAGTTTGACTTTTGCCGATGATCTTTCTGCTTTGGCCGGTAGCTCCTGTTCGGGAATTGCCAGCTGGTATCTTTTGCCAATTTCAAGTGAATTTTCACTTGTTTGGCGGCTGGCAGTGGCTTTTTCGGACGGTACAAGCAACAACAACAGTAGGAAAACACTGAAGGAACTAAGAATAACTTTGTGTTGTTTGGGCAATTGCAAATACAAATTTTTGATATTTTTCAAGTCTTTACTACTTTTGTTGCAAGCTGTTATACGACAGTTGTCGTTTACTATAACAAAAAATACTCAATGAAACAGCTATAGGGTTTTCACCAGGTGTAAAATTGCAGTAGAATTCGCCAACTGAACTGAATATAACCCAGAGTGGAGCCGAGTGAATGACTGATGTCAGCCAAGCGTTTGCCGAGATCAAACGCGGTGCAGAAGAAATCTTGTTGGAAGATGAATTGCTGGAAAAATTGAAAGAGGGCAAACCCTTAAAGATTAAAGCTGGATTCGATCCTACGGCACCAGATCTGCATCTTGGTCATACAGTGTTAATCAACAAACTTCGCCACTTTCAACAGCTGGGCCATGAGGTCATCTTCCTGATCGGTGATTTTACTGGTTTAATCGGTGATCCCACGGGAAAGAATGTTACCCGTAAGCCGCTGAGTAAGGAAGATGTCTTGGCAAATGCGGAAACCTATAAGGAACAGGTCTTTAAGATATTGGATCCCGAAAAGACCCGTGTTGAATTTAATTCCACCTGGATGGAAAAACTGGGGGCTGCCGGCATGCTGAAGCTGGCTTCTCGTCAAACCGTTGCCCGCATGATGGAGCGCGATGATTTTAAAAAGCGCTATAACAGTGGCCAGTCCATTGCCATACATGAGTTTATGTATCCCCTGGTCCAGGGTTGGGACTCGGTAGCACTCGAGTCGGATGTCGAGCTGGGCGGTACGGATCAGAAGTTCAACCTGCTAATGGGGCGCGAACTGCAAAAAGCTGAAGGCCAGCGTCCTCAGACTGTCCTTATGATGCCATTGCTGGAAGGGCTTGACGGCGTACAGAAAATGTCCAAGTCCCTGGGGAACTATATCGGTATTACCGATAGTCCAACCGAAATGTTCGGTAAGGTAATGTCGATATCGGATGATTTGATGTGGCGCTACTATCAATTGCTGAGCTTTAAGCCATTAGAACAGGTTGATGAGTATAAAGCCCAGGTAAAAAATGGCGCCAATCCGCGTGATATCAAGATTGAGCTGGCAAAAGAGTTGATCGCCCGTTTTCATGATGAAGCTGCTGCCGAAGGTGCACATCAGGAATTTGTTAACCGTTTTCAAAAAGGTGCCATGCCGGACGATATGCCGGAATTGGATATTGCCACCGAAGGTGGTGAGATCGCCATTGCCAATCTGTTAAAAGAGGCAGGCCTGGTGGCCAGCACCTCTGAGGCCATGCGAATGATCAAGCAGGGCGCGGCGAAAATTGATGGTGAAAAAGTGGCTGACAATAAGGTGGTGATTAGTACAGGCACTAACGCGGTATTCCAGGTAGGCAAACGTAAGTTTGCCCGGGTCAGGGTTAAATAATTTTAAATTTATTGCTAATGACTTAAAAAACCAGCCGATAGTGGCTGGTTTTTTTATTTGTCTTCCGTGACAAATGTCACAGGTACCCAGCTGTCTTTTCTAATTTTCAATATGAGTGGCCTTGAATTACCTGCCGCAACCAAGTTTTCGCCTATCCAAATAAGAGCCATTAAGGCTGGCCATAAAGCCAAGCCGTAAAACACTCCAGGTACCGGATTGAGGCTAGTGTTTGGCTAATGCTGATTCGCTCGCTGGTTCAGGCAGATTTGCATTGGTTCGCGTTCCCAATTTCTATCAACAGGCAAGCGTCTAATTCAATAACCCTATATAAAATATGGGTTTATAAAGTTTAATTAATTTTTCCTTTATTGATCTAAGTCATAGTGGTTATTTTTTGAAAAAGTACACTGTGTGACATATTGTCGCAGTGGTGACTTTTTGTCATTGCTGCCATCAAGGAAAGAAGGTGCTATCCTCCTATGTTGTATAAGCTTTTTACAAGCATTTACCTGAGACTCTTGTGTTGCGCTATCATGTTTGCTGGCATGATCTCTCCCGCGCAGGCATTATTCGTCAGTCCTCCGAAAGAGCCTCTCCCCATTATTAAAGAAATTTTTCCAGAAGCGTCTAAGATATCCGACAAAGCGGGTGAGGTACCCGTTTGGACCATATTTAAGGGCGAAGAAATCATAGGTTATGCCTTTGAAACCAATGATCATGCCAAGATCCCGGCCTACTCCGGTGAACCTGTGAATATGCTGGTGGCGATAGATCCCAAGGGCGTTTACCTGGGCGCTAAGGTGTTAGAGCACCATGAACCCATCATTTTGGCGGGGATTCCCGAGTCAAAGTTGCACGAATTTGCCGACCAGTATCCAGGCCTGAGTGTCAGTGACCGCCTGAAGGTAGGGGGCAATGAGCAGGAAGGCATAGTCCATATCGACGGTTTGTCAGGTGCCACGGTTACCGTGATGGTGATGAATGTCGCCATAGTAAAATCGGCAACCAGGGTGGCACGTGACTTGGGGATTATCAGTGCCAGCCAGGAAATTATCCAGCCGATGGGCACCATCTACCCGGACGTCTATGAAAAGGCTGACTGGAATACCCTGGTAGGTGATGGCTCCATTCGTAAGCTTTACCTGAACAGAAAAACCGTCGACGAGGCCTTTGTTGGTACGGAAGCCGAACATATTGACCAGGCAAGTCCCGAGCAGAAACAGGACATGTTTGCCGATATATATTTTGCCCAGGTCAATATTCCCACCATAGGTCGAAACCTGTTGGGTGACAGCGAATATGAATACCTGATATCTTCACTAAAACCGGGAGAACATGCGTTAGCCCTGATGGGAACCGGTTACTCCTTTAAGGGGTCTGGTTATGTCCGTGGCGGCATTTTTGACCGTATCCAGGTACTACAAAATGGTGAAGCCATCGCCTTTAGGGATCTGGACCATACCCGTTTGCCGGATATTTATATTGAGGGCGCACCTTCATTTAAAGAAAGATCTATCTTTATTATTCGCGAGCATCATGCCTTTAACCCGGCTTCAGACTGGCAGCTGGAACTCTTGGTACGACGCCAAACCGGGCCACTGGAGAGTATTTTTACCAGTTTTAAGGGCGACTATCATACCCTTGAAAAGTATGTCGACCGTCCACCTGTGATTATGCCAGAGCCCGAGTTGAGCTTGGTGCAGCAGGTCTGGAAAGAGAAAAATACCGAAGTCATAGTGCTGCTTATCCTGATGGGCGTGTTATTGGCGACGCTATTCTTCCAGGATGTCCTGGTGCGCTTCCCTAACTTCCTGCATAACTTCCGCCATGGTTTTTTGGTGGTGACCGTGGTCTTTATTGGCTGGGTCTGGGGCGGACAGCTGTCGGTAGTTAATGTCTTCACCTTCCTGCAGGCCTTTATGAGCAACTTCTCCTGGGACCTGTTCCTGCTTGACCCTGTGATCTTTATGCTTTGGTGTGCGGCGGCGGTAACCATAATTTTGTGGGGCCGGGCGGTTTATTGTGGCTGGCTATGTCCCTTTGGTGCCTTGCAGGAATTGCTAAACGTATTTGCCCGCTATATCAAGTTGCCGCAAATCGAACCGCCCTTTGCCGTACATGAAAGACTATGGGCAATTAAATATTTGATCCTGTTGGGGCTATTTGGCCTGTCTTTAGACTCTTTGGCATTGGCTGAAACCTTTGCCGAAGTAGAGCCATTTAAAACGACTTTCCTTTTAAAGTTTGATCGTGAATGGCCCTTTATTATGTGGGCGCTATTGCTGCTCTTTATCAACCTGTTTAACCGTAAGTTTTTCTGTCGCTACCTGTGCCCCTTAGGGGCCGCCCTGTCGACAGGCAACAATATCAGATTATTTAACTGGCTGAAGCGTCGCCCCGAGTGTGGTCAGCCATGTAAAACTTGTGCAAAAGAATGTGAAATTCAGGCGATTCACCCTGACGGCACCATCAATATGCGAGAGTGCCATTACTGCCTTGATTGCCAAGTAACCTATTTTAATGACGAGAAGTGTCCGCCATTGAAAAAACTGGCCCGTAAAAAGCGCCAGTATAAGCAAGACCAGATTCCAGCTGTAGTTTCGGAATAATGGCTTAGTAGTAAAGAAAGTAAATTATAAAGAAAAAATTATATTAGAGCATATGGAGAAATCTATGAGTAATGAAGAAAAAAACTCCGACGAGCTAAAGTTGGAAAATGAAAGTCGCCGTAAGTTTTTCGGTAAAACCGCTTTAGTTGGTGCCGGTGCCGTTGCCGCACCTATGACGGCTGCCATGTTTGCTTCAACAGCCAAGGCTCGCGCAGCAGAAGCCAGCAGCAGTGCAGTGGTTCATCCGGGTGAGCTGGATGAGTACTATGGTTTCTGGTCAGGCGGTCACTCGGGCGAAGTTCGTATCATGGGTATTCCTTCCATGCGTGAACTAATGCGTATTCCAGTATTTAACACTGACTCAGCGACGGGTTGGGGTTTAACGGACGAATCCAAGCGTATCAAGGGCGACAGTGCTCATTTGCACGCCGGTGATTCACATCACCCTCATATGTCAATGACAGACGGTCGTTATAACGGTAAATACGTATTTATCAATGATAAGGCCAACTCTCGTGTTGCGCGTATCCGTTGTGATGTGATGAAAGTGGACAAGATGATCACCATCCCTAACGTCCAGGCGATCCACGGTTTACGTGTTCAAAAAGTCCCACACACTAAATACGTTATCTGTAACGGTGAATTCGAAATCCCAATGAACAATGATGGTAAGTCTTCCTTGGAAGACGTTAGCACCTATCGTTCACTGTTTAACGTTATCGATGCAGAGAAAATGGAAGTGGCCTTCCAGGTCATGGTTGATGGTAACCTGGATAACACGGACGCAGACTATGACGGTAAGTATTTTGCCTCTACTTCTTATAACTCAGAAATGGGTATGAACCTGGGTGAAATGATCGCTTCTGAGCGTGACCATGTAGTCGTGTTCAACCTGGAGCGTTGTGAAGCAGCCCTTAAAGCCGGTAAGTTCAAAACTTATAATGGCAATAACGTACCTGTACTTGACGGTCGTAAAGGCTCTGACTTGACCCGTTATGTACCTGTACCTAAGTCTCCACACGGCATGAACACTTCGCCTGACGGTAAGTACTTTATGGCCAACGGTAAGCTTTCTCCAACCGTTTCTATTATCGCCATCGACAAGCTGGATGACTTGTTCAACGACAAGATCAAGCCTCGTGACACAGTTGTTGGTGAGCCAGAGCTAGGCTTAGGTCCACTACATACGGCGTTTGACGGCAAGGGCTACGCCTATACTACCTTGTTCCTTGATAGCCAGTTGGCGAAGTGGAACATTGAAGAAGCGATTCAGGCCTACAACGGCAAGAAAGTTAACTATATCCGTCAAAAACTGGATGTTCATTATCAACCTGGCCATAACGGTACTTCTTCCGGTGAAACTCGTGATGCAGATGGCAAATGGCTGGTATCACTTTGTAAGTTCTCCAAAGACAGATTCCTGCCTGTGGGTCCACTGAAACCAGAAAACGATCAGTTGATCGACATCTCTGGTGATGAAATGAAACTGGTACATGACGGTCCAACTTATGCTGAACCACATGACGGTACTATTATCCATCGTAGTAAGGTTAAGCCTAACAAACTTTGGTCGCGTGACGATTCAATCTTCGCCGAAACGCTTGCTCAAGCTAAGAAAGATGGCGTAAATACCATGACAGATAACAAGGTTATCCGTGACGGTAAGAAAGTTCGTGTTTACATGACTTCTGTAGCGCCTAACTATGGTATGACAGAGTTTAAAGTGAAGCTGGGTGATGAGGTAACTGTTATCGTGACTAACCTGGATACGGTAGAAGACGTAACACACGGTTTCTGTATGACCAACCATGGTGTACAAATGGAAATCGGTCCACAAGCGACCGCTTCTATTACCTTCACAGCCGACAAGCCAGGCGTACAGTGGTACTACTGTAACTGGTTCTGTCATGCACTTCACATGGAAATGCGTGGCCGTATGTTGGTTGAAGCCTAGTTAAAAATATCACATTCTGCCGTTGTTAAGTGAAACGGCAGAAGGTGAATATCTTGCATATTAACTAGTAAACTGATGTAATTTAATTCAGATCAAAAGCATAACATCCAAAAGGTGTTATGCTTTTTCCATATTTAAATCCTTAAAAGATAATTCATTGATATTATATAGATTTTTAATTCTCTGTTGTTTTGGCGCCTTGTTGTTCACTTCGACAATTCAGGCCAAAGAATGGCAGCTTTCCCCTAAAGGTGATTTACAGGCGCAACTGGATCTTGCCAGTAGCGGTGATGTGATCAAATTATCACCGGGACGTTATCTGGGGAATTTCGTTATAAATAAACCTGTTACCCTAGTGGGTCAGCCAGGTGCCGTGATTGATGCCGGCGGGCAGGGGCATGCCATCTTGTTACAGGCCTCAGATATCACCCTAGAACACTTAAAAATTGTCAACTGGGGGGATGATTTAACGGAAGAAAACTCGGGTATCTATTCGGTCACCCAGGCCACGAATCTCACGGTGAAAAACAATGTTCTTGAAGGAGATGGCTTCGGTATCTGGCTACATAAGGCCAAGCAGGTCAAGGTGATTGGCAATAAGGTTAAAGGCAATACCAAGTTACGCTCGGCGGATAGAGGCAATGGTATTCAGATTTCCAGCATAGAGAATGGACATATCTTTAATAACGAAACCAGTGAAGTGCGCGATGGCATTTATGTTATCGCCAGCAAGAACAATATTATCGAAGGCAATACCATGCATGATCTGCGCTATGGTATCCACTATATGTATTCCTATGACAATTCCGTCATCAATAACTATGCCTATAATACCCGAGCCGGCTATGCCCTGATGAGCTCAAGGCGTTTGACCATTGCCGGCAATAAAACCGTCAACAGTGAAGATTACGGCTTCCTGCTCAACTATATCACCCGCTCTACCTTTAAAGACAATCATATTGAAAAGGTCTGGACCAAGCCGGAGAACAAGGTGCTGGGCCGAGATGGTAAGGGCTTGTTTGTCTATAACTCTGCCTATAACACTATCGTTGGTAATCTCGTCGATACCACAGAAATCGGCATACATTTAACTGCGGGCTCAGAAGAAACCAAGGTCTATGGCAACAGCTTTTTAAATAACCCCACCCAGGTCAAATATGTTTCCAATAAGAAACAGGAATGGAGCAAGGACGGTAGGGGCAATTACTGGAGCAATTACCTGGGCTGGGATATGAACAATGATAATGTTGGCGATGTGGTGTTTGAGCCCAATGACGGCATTGATAAGCTGGTATGGCAATATCCGGAAATGAAAATGATCATGGACAGCCCGGCGGTGATCATTTTGCGCTGGGTACAAAGACAGTTTCCCGTGCTGAAACCGCCCGGTGTAAAAGACAGTTTTCCCTTGATGTCTTCACCTCATCAAGCATCAGAGAGCGCTACATCATCTGAGATGCCGGCCATGGCATCGGTCAATAATGGGCAACCAGGCGTTGTACATTAAGGAGCAGAATTAATTATGAGTACCACCCTTGTCTCACTCAACGAGGTGAGCAAAAGCTACAAACAACTGGATGCCTTGCAGTCCATCAGCATGACCTTGCAACAGGGTGAGGTGCTGGGTTTGTTTGGCCATAATGGTGCAGGTAAAACCACCATGATGAAGTTGATCCTTGGCGTGATTTCTCCCTCGTCCGGTTCGGTGGAAGTCATGGGCATGGCACCAGACTCGAAAGAAGCCTGGCACAGTCGCTCAAAAGTGGGTTACCTGCCGGAAAATGTCAGCTTTTATGAACAGTTAACGGGTTTGGAAGTGCTGACTTACTTTGCCAAATTAAAGGGGTTTAATAAGAAAACCGCCATTGACCTGCTGGAGCAGGTGGGCATCACTCATGCCATGCGGCGCCAGGTAAAAACCTATTCCAAGGGCATGCGTCAGCGTTTGGGACTGGCACAGGCCTTTATCGGCGAGCCCAAGCTGTTACTGCTGGACGAGCCTACCGTTGGTCTGGATCCGATAGCGACGGCGGATTTTTACCAGACGGTTGATCAATTAAAGAGCAATGGCTCCAGTGTGATTTTATGTTCCCATGTGCTACCTGGCGTCGAGCAGCATATCGACAGGGCGATGATCCTGTCCAAAGGCAGCCTGCTTGCCATGGGCACCCTGGCCCAGCTTCGCCAGGATGCGGACCTGCCGGTAGCCATCAAGCCGGGTGGCCTTAATGGTGCCCTGGTTGAAAACACCAGGCTGATGTCTTACCTCAACCAGCAGAACAAAGGTTTGGCAGACACCCTGATGGTACCCGAGCAGGACAAACTGAAGGTACTGAGAGAATTACTGGCCTATGATTGCATCGATGATTTACATGTTGAACATGCCAATCTGGAACAAGTCTATCAGTATTACCTAAGCCAACACGCGCAGCGAGCCGGAGGTGAGCACTAATGAACCAAGTATTCACTGTTGCCAGTAAGGAATTCCATGACGGCTTGCGTAACCGCTGGCTGGTATCCATCACCATTATTTTTGCCGCCTTGTCCATTGGCCTAACCTATTTTGGTGCGGCGGCTTCAGGCACCATAGGTATTACTTCGCTATCAACGACCGTGGCGAGCCTGGCGAGCCTGGCGGTGTTCTTGATCCCTCTGATTGCCCTGCTGCTCAGCTACGACAGCTTTGTCGGGGAACAGGAAAGCGGCACCCTCTTGCTTTTGCTAACCTACCCCTTGAGTAAAACTCAGTTGTTATTGGGCAAGTTTCTCGGGCAGGGAGGCATTATCGCCCTGGCGACCCTGTTAGGTTTTGGTGCTTCGGCCGTCCTGTTGTATTTCCAAATTGAAGATATGGCGGTATTGACGACCTTCGCCCTTTTTATCGGTAGCGCCGTGTTACTGGGTTTAAGTTTTACCGCTATTGCTTATATCGTCAGCCTGATGGTTAGCGAAAAATCCAAGGCGGCGGGTTTTGCCCTTATCATCTGGTTCCTGTTTGCGTTGGCCTTTGATCTCGGCATTCTCGCGCTGCTGGTGGGGGTTGAAGAGGGTATTAGCCAGCAAGGGCTGACTCAATTAATGATGTTGAACCCCGCCGATATTTTCCGCCTGGTTAACCTGGCGGGGCTGGACAGCAGCGATGTTAACGGCGCCCTGGCCATCGCCATTAATTCCAGTCTGTCACAAGGACAGCTGTTTTCAGTATTAATCGCCTGGGTTGTTTTACCCTTGACACTGGCCACCTTTATTTTTAGGAAGAAAAAACTCTAATGAAAAGCTTATCTAAATCTCTCATTACCGTCTTGATGGCGGGCGTTATATCTGCCTGCTCTCCACAAAATGATCAACAGGCCATGCTGCAAAAGGCGGTTGCCATTGAAACCGCTGACGAGTGCCATCTGTGTGGCATGATCATATCCAACTTTGGTGGCCCCAAGGGCGAGGCCTTCCGCAAGGAAGAAGGTAACAAGGTCAGCAAGTTTTGTTCAACCCGGGATATGTTCAGCTACTATCTGGAGCCTGAAAACAAGCGTAATGTTGCCGTGATGTATGTCCATGATATGAGCAAGATGCCCTGGGACGAACCTGATGATGGCTATTTTATTGATGCCAAAACTGCCTGGTACGTGGCCGGCTCGGAAAAATACGGTGCCATGGGAGAAACCCTGGCCAGCTTTTCCAAGCAGGAAGACGCCAAGGCCTTTGCCAAGGAATTTGGCGGTAAGGTGTTAAGTTTTGCCCAAGTCGATCATTCGGTACTTATGTATTAATAAGCCAATTGGCTGATAGTTAACTGAATATACTGGTAAAATAGCCTCTTTATGCAGGCTGTTTTCCTATTTTTTACCAATTCAACAATATCACTTCAGCCCTAAACGCCGGGGACAACAAGCATAGATTTGCCATGGTTTTCGCCTCCTGGTTGCTCCTTTTTTCTGCTTAAAAATCCTTATTTCAAGGTCTTCAAAGCAATAAACACTTGCCGTCATTATCAAGCTAGGCTATTAGTATGCATAGCGAATAAATAAATGGAAGTAATGATGGATGAGTGAATTAAGCAAGCTGAAATTAATGGAAATTGCCAACAGGATCCCGCTGTTTAAGGCTTTAACACTGCATGAAAAAGAACAAATTATAGCCATTAAAAATATCGTAAAAATCATCAAGAAGGGGACAAAATTTATCGTCTATGGCGATCATGATGATGGTTTTTATATTTTGCTGAATGGCAGTGCCAGCGTATACCGGAATGATAAAAAAATTGCCGTGGTCAAGAGCGGTCAATTTGTTGGTGAAGTGGGCTTTATTTGCCGGGAGCCGCGCAGTGCATCCGTGATTGCAGATACGAACCTTATCACATTTTTCTTTACTAGGGAGTGCTTTTTAAGCTTGTCTCTGGTGCTAAGAGATAAGGTGAAAGATGAGTTGATTGGTGGCTTGGTGGGGCGCATTCAGGAAATGACAGAAGAAATTGACCGTTTAGAACGAGCGGCAAGTATCTTTAGGGACGAGCCTAAAGCCCCGGTCAGTGATGTTGAATTGCCGACAGGTTCATAGTCATTAGTAAAATTAGCTTATTGATTTTGATGATTTAAGTTGTAATTTTAAATCATCTCGATAGGCTAGAATCATGTTAGATCAGCTATCCTTTATATGACTTTACAGCGTTTTCTTGTCGCCATAAGTGTGTGTGTTTTACTGCTGGCCTGTTCCAGCGGTAAAAAGCCCAATGTGAAATACCAAAAGCGTTTCGACTTTCAATCCGTTACTTCCTATAGCCTGTTTCCGCGAGACTCCAAGTTTTCCGATTATCAGAACGTCAGTGATGCGCTTCGCAACAGCGTTGAGCTGGCTATTGAGCGCGAGCTGGATAACAAGGGCTTTAGCTATCAGAACCTTGAACAGGCGGATATTATAATTGGCTATTATATTGTCGATCAAAGCCAGAACAACTTTATTCGCTATAACAAAGGGGTTAATTTTTGCGAGTACTGTCTAAAATCTTATAGCTCGGATCTCGGAAGACAGACCCTGGTTGTTAAACCGGGCAGCCTGGTACTGGATATGGTAGACCCTGTGACCAAACGTTCGGTATGGCGCAGTGTTTATCCGTTAAAGGTCAAGTTTGAGGATAACAGCCGGGAGGTGCAGGAGAAAATACGTGCCGCCGTCGCTATTATGCTGGAGCACTACTCGACTATTACCACTAATTCGGCATTTGAGTTTAAGCACACGGTGGAGCTAGGGCGTGTTTAGGTGGTTGACCATATTGATTATAGTGCTGACGGGCTTTTTGATCCTGCTCCTGTCACTTGGCTACCTGTTAAAGGAAAATGAAAAAACAGCTTCGCAGCTAAAACAAAAACTGGCGCAGGAGCGTCTCCAGAGACAGGTAAAAGAAAGCCCTGCTCGTCAGCTAAAAATAGAGCTAAGAACTGCGCCAGGGCAGGAGGCTCGCCCGCCGGAAAGAAAGCCGCTGTCTTCACAAGTGCAAATGCAACAGGATATTATTATTGAAAACCTGACCTGCCATACGGATCAGCAGTGTGTACTGGTTGCCAGTGAGCTGGCCGGTGAACAATGCTGGCTGGCCGTCAACACCATAGGTGCCGCGTTACTGAAGAAAGTAGCGCCTAGCGCCTTGGCCAATAAAGATTGCTATCAATCCAATACCGGTAAAGTTGCGGTATGTGCAAATAACCTCTGTGCAATCAAATAATACTTATCCATGCGTGGCAGCACTATTCAATTCAGAACAGGCTGTTTATAATGGCGATAATCTTCCTTCGATAATGAAATTTCAATGACTTTTCCCAATGATGATACAGGTCAGGTACTTAGTGAAATGCAACAGGCGGGCATTGACCTGAGCCAGCCACATGAGGTGGTCTTTTTTCAACTGTTTGAGAAAAAAGAGCAGGCCGAGGCCATGGCTGAACACCTGAAGGTCGCCGCTCCGGATATGAAAACTGCCATACACCCGGATGAAACGCCAAATGTCTGGGATCTGGACTGCACCCTGACTATGGTGCCCAGCTATGACGGCATAGTGGCTCAGGAGGCCGAATTTGAACAACTGGCGGCCAAGTTTGACGGCTACAATGACGGCTGGGGCATAGAAGCTTAATTTTAGCTGCTATTAGTTAGCCGACTCTGGCCGGTTACCGAGAGCAATTATAGGGCTCTGTTTAGGAGAGCTCTTTTTTCATTACGCCGGCAAATTCCATGGCCCCTTCCTGCTCTCTAAAGTCAACATTGACCAGCTCCCAGCCTGCTTCGCCAAGCCCATTTAAATAGCTTTCGATATCTTCCCGTTTTCGGCCTTTGAAAATGCCGGCCGATGTAACGTCTTTTGAGTCGATGACTTTGTAGCTAAATTTTTTCATATCCTTATCCCTTGTTTTATGATGCTGTCACTTTATTGGCAAGCCTGGCTGCTAGCGGGGTAAAAATGAGGGTTAATGGCAAGGCGATAACAAAGACAAAGCCAAAGGCATTGGCCCAGCGCTGAAAGAAGTCATCAACCCAGCCAATATTGATAAAGGTGACGATGCCCGACATACAGCCTCCCATTAAAAATGCCATTATGCTGGCCATCACCACATGATAGTACTTTTTGTTAATCTTCATTTACCTCACAGCTCCGGCGCCGTTATTTGTCCTGCAGCCAGCCATTGCTGACCGCCAGTTCAATTTGCTCACTGGCATAGTCCCAGAGTTTGGGAGCCAGGCCCTTGAGGTATTTATTTCTTTCAATGATCTGAGACTTGGCAATGCCATGAACTGCCCAGCTACCGCCCTGGTTTTGCATGTTCTGTACTAGCGGCAATATTCTGTCCATCGCCTTGGCAAACCTGGCATCTGGAGTTTTCGCCTGTTCAAACTCCAGCCACAGTTGCTTAAACTCCTGGTATTGATCTTGAGGCAATAGCCCAAACAGTCGATTGGCTGCGGCCAGCTCTTTTTCTTCCATGCCGTCAAGCTCATGTGGCTGGGCAAAGGCAAAGGTGTCTCCGGCATCAATTTCGACGATATCATGAATCAAGAGCATGCAGCTGACCCTGTGAATATTAATGGCTTCGGCAGCATATTCCTGCAACACGCTCGCCGTCATGGCAATATGCCAGCTGTGCTCGGCACTGTTTTCATAACGGTTAGCATCACACTTGATCAGGGCTTTACGCTGAACCGCCTTGAGCTTATCCAGTTCCTGGATAAAGGCCAGTTGTTGTTTGAGCGCTTTCATAACTTCTCCATAATGAAAGTTGCTTAAGAGAAAAGGGATGGTTCGGCGAGCCATCCCCATCGGCAGGTCGTTATTTTATTTCATGTTCGATAAGGATAACGTCACTGTCGCCAATATTTTTGACATTGTGTGTCATGGCAGGCAGGTATAAATAGTCGCCGTCGGCGGCGTTTAATACCTTGCTTGGCTTGCTGCCGTCTTCCGGCACCAACTCCAGCTTGCCACCCTTGACAAAATATACCGTACGGTGCGGATATTGATGGGTATGCATACCGGACTCGCTGCCCGGCGGATAGGTGAGGCGCACCATTTGCACCTTGTCATTGTCCAGCAGGATTTCCTTGGTGCCCTGTGCGCCTTGGGCAAAACTCAAGCAAGCCCAGGTGAGGCCGAGTATTAGCAATAAAGCTTTCACTATTTTCTCCCTTTGATGGCATAAACCAGAGGAACCTGCTGGCCCTTAAACAGCATCTGATAACCCTTGCCCTGAACCTGCTCCAGGCCTTCGAAACACTCGTATGGGCTATAAGGATATTCATTAAAGCTTTCGATTCTAATGCCGGCATTGATTAGCGCGGTCATTATTTCGCTGAGCGAGTGGGGCCAGGTGACCATGGTGGACTTTTCCCCCGGGCAATTTTCCGTGTAAGTGCCTTCATCTTCAATATCCGGCTGTGATGAAGGAAAATAAGAATAGCCGGACAGCAAGTCATTAAAGCCGTGGAATTCAACCAGGCATAGTTGCCCGCCATTTTTTAGCGCCTTGGCAACCGTTTGTGCCCACAGGTTAAGGTCCGGTAGCCAGCAAAGCGCCCCGTATGAGGTAAATACAATATCAAATTCCTGGCTGTTTGTTTCACCGAACAGGTAAACGTCCTGTTCAATAAAGTTCGCTTCAATATTTATTTTTTGTGCCAGGCTTCGTGCTTGCATGATTGCTTCTGCGGAAAGGTCGACGCCCGTTACCTTGGCACCCAAGCGCGCCCAAGATAATGTATCAAGACCAAAATGACACTGCAGATGCAAAAGACTTTTCCCCTGGACATTGCCCAGTTCCGCTAACTCGATTGGGTTAAGGGAGGATTTACCCTGGAGAAAGCCATTGACATCATAAAACTTTGATTCCAGGTGTATTCTGGTGCGCTTGTCCCAGGCTTCCTTGTTAACTGAAATGTAATCCACTCTTTGTTCCATACCCTGTTACTGGAGATATTTAGCTGCCGTTCATAATGAGGACTTGAACCCCAATAGTCAATTGCATCTTGTAAGCTGATATTACATCTTATTCGGGCTCAAATGGGGTGTGGACTTTCTTACAAAATATAGCTTTATTCGCCGCTTATTTTGTTGAGTTCTTCTTTAAATTTATCCAGATATTCCTGATGCTTGTTTTGGTGCCAGCTAACCATGGCTTTTGATTTTTCTACCGCCTGGGTTTGGTAAGATACCGCTTTGTTGAAGTTCCCCTGTTTGGCATAGGCACTGGCCAAGGAATAAAGTGCATAGGCGGATTCAGGATAGAGATTTACGGTTTTCTGGTATATTGCCAGGGCCTGTTCAGGGGCGCTTGCTATCATAGATTTTGCCAGCTTCTTTAACGAGCCTTCGGCCGAAACCTCAAAGCCGTATTTATCCCTGGAAAGGGTTTCATAGTGCCGAATAATGGCACCCACCCCTTGCCGGGAAATATCCGAGTCCGGCGCCAAGTCGGTATGTATATCGTCAAAAAGTGCCTCTATACCGTTTAATACACCTAATATCGGACGAGACATATAGTAGTTTTCCGTATTGCGAACGACTCGCCAGTCAAGCTGCTTTGGGGCTGATTTTTGCAAGGCCTTTTCAAACAAGGTGAAGGAGGGGATATGCGCCTTTTCGTAGCCGTGATTTCCTATGCTCAGATACAAAAACCTAGGCTTGTCATCCAATTTAGCTAGCTTTGACTCTGCTTCTGTGGTGACATTGGCGAAGTTATCTGTCAGTGTCGGGCTGGAGATAATGTAGGCATTGAATAACCGCGGTCGGTTTAATAGTGTGTATAAACCCAGTGCTCCATTGCTCATAAAGCCATTATAAATTCGAAAGCCATTGGTGCGATACTTTTTGTCCACGGCCTTGAGCAGATCAAATTCCAATAAATCCAGCATGGCCTGGTTTTCCGGTGTTTTTACCAGGCCATCAAACAATGTGTTAAACTCAGGGTTATAGCCTGTCGGCGTTACGACAATGGACTTTAACCAGGGCCATTCGCCGTTGTGGCTAAGCCAGTCATGCATGCCACTAAGAAAAGGTTGGCTGCGTGGGTGGATATCGAAAATAACGAAATATCCCTTCTCTTTGTCCTGTTCATAACCCTGTGGCAGCGTGATATTAAAACGCATGGGCGCCTTAAAATTCTTGGGCCGTATCTCCAGTGTCTGGACTGGGTTAAGTGCCGTGATATCCGTTGCAGTGACTAGGCAGGGCAGCAGTGAAAAAGCGAAAGCCAGGCTGACGATTAGGGCTCGTTTCATTATTATTCCTTTATTTGTGATTTGGCATAATCCATGTTTTACCATATCAGCTAAGCTATTGCCAAATAAGATATTAATTTGGTAAAGCACTAGAGGTTGTTTATCTTTCGCGGTTAATTTTTGTTCGAGATAAAAGCGTTTTAGTCGCGGCGAGCAGTGTGTAGCCTAGTCATTCTAAGCAAATACTGCTCAACAAAGAATAAAACGTTTTTAGCCGAGCCTGTCAGGCAGCGTTTGTTGGCTATTTCTACGGCGTTATCGCCTTTTTATGTAGAGCAACTAGATTACAAAGGCTCTGCCTTGTATAAATTGCCAACAAACTGCTGCAAAAACCATCTCGAAAGATAAACAGCCTCTAGAGCTAAAGGTTAGCTTTGATAGCTACTTGAACATTTTGGGGATAAGAAACTGCGTCATCTCGGCGCAATTTGGCGATAATTCCTGCCAGCTGTCTATCGCACAACTGAGCCTGGCATAGCCGCAGGTGGGCAGGTTCTCTAAATCGGCACTGGCCAGGACATTACAAAGGTCGGTGAGTGCCGGGTTATGGCCAATCAGGGTTACTTCATGCTGTCGATTGTCCAGTGCCTGACACCAGCGGATAAGCTCCTTATGATCGAAGCTATAGAGTTTGCCGTCCAGCTGCCAGCGTATTTTTTCCTGGTTTAGATGCCGGCTGATATGCTCAATGGTGAGTTGTGCCCGCATTGCCGTACTGCAATATATATCGGTAAAAACTCCTCTTTCCTTCGCCAGATGTTGGGCCATCAGCTTGCAGGAATTAATGCCCCGTTTATTCAGGGGGCGGTTGATATCGTCAAGCGAGAGGTTGGCCCAGCTTGACTTGGCATGTCTGAGCAGATGGATCGTCTTCATACTCCTTTAAGTATAAGATCTGCCAGCCCTTCTTACAAAAACACACAATTACTGACAAATGTGCAACAGTCGTTTTTCAACAATAAACGCAAAATAAGCCCGGAAACACAGAGCCATTTTTAAAACAAAAAAGTGAAAAGGACTTATTTAATGAAACTCTCTACCCTTATATCCGTGCCGGCAATAATGCTTTCTTCCCTGGCATTCAGCCAAACTGTCGAAGCGAACAAGTTACACAGTGTCAGCTTCCAGTTGGGAGGCGGTTGGCAATACCGCTGGGACTCGGGCATGGGAGTCAATACCGGCATACAGTATCAGACGATGGGAGACTTAAAGGTATCCAGTTTGAATGTCGGGATCAGTTATTCCTTTTAGAGTAATTTGATTGCTCGCTGTCTTCGATTTGAAATGCGGGCAAAGAGACTTGCCAGTAAATGGCAGCCAGTTGCAGGCTTAACGCCCCCAGAACGGCACAGATGAGTGATAAATTGTCCTTCCAGCCCAGGTAGTGAAACAGGGAGAACAAGGCGCCGCCAAGCATGGCGGCCGTGGCGTAAATCTCCTGGCGCAGGATCATGGGAATGACATTGCATAGCACGTCTCGGATCATACCGCCGGCCACGCCGGTTATGGTGCCCATCACTATGGCGGTCACAGAGGCCAATACCACGACACCAAAAGGATCCAGCTTATAGCGCCTCGCCATCAGGGCGCCAGACAGGGCAAAAACCACTATGCCAAAGAGATCTAGCCTCTAGGTTTGGCTTATATATCAATGGGCTAACCATTTCTTAAACCGAGCAGAGGCAATTAGTGGCTGGCTACCGTTGGCAGTTCGGCCTTTTTCCAGCCCTTCATATCACCGTCAAGGTGGCGCAACTTGCTAAAGCCGTTACTCGCCAGAATTTCTTCGGCAATACCGGCACGGCGTCCGGAGCGGCAGTAAACCACCAGCATTTTGTCTTTATGCGGGCTTAATTGGGTCAGGTTTTCACTGATTTGATCATGACTGATATTAATGGCGCCCTTGATGTGTCCCTGAGCAAATTCTTCCTTGCTACGGACATCCAGCACGACAAGCTCTGGGCCGGAAGGGGCCGCGAGCAGGCTAAGCAGCTGTTGCTGTGAAACTTTCATGGTATCCGCAGCAAAAAGCTGAGCGCTGAACAGGGTAAGAACAGACAGAAGGAGAGGCTTAATTTTTAACATGATTATTGCTTCTTAAAGCTAAAGAAAAATGGTGATCCTAGTCTACAACAAATCCGTATTTTTCAAAGTAAAAGCCTTGATTATTTTACGACAGGCTCCCTGACAGGAACTGGCTGGCAAATGTCATTAATATCAGCAATGTAAGGGAAATAATATTGACGTATCTAAGGCGAGAAATTGCTAGCATAATATCTTTTGCTTCTGGCTGGCGGGCCTGATCATTAAAACTGTTTTTGCGCAGTTTGACCTTGTTGTACATGGCGACACCGCCCAGCCTAACCTCCAGGCACAGTGCCAGGGCATGGAGCGCCAGATCGTTATTGAGCCTGAAAAACTCCCCCTTCAGCAGTCGCCAGTGCAAGACAATATTTTGCCCAAGCGCCGACAACATGAGTATTATCGAGAACAGGCGGCTGGGCAGCCATTGAATAAGTAAAACTAGCTGGGCAACGCGCAGGCCAAACGCCGAATACCCCTGCCGCTTGGCGTTCCAGCTGTAATGCATTTCCAGCAGCAAACGGTAAGCAATCGCGCTTAAGGCACCAAAAGATAAAAACAGGCAGGCGACGACGAATCCCTGTTGCAGGCTCCTGAGCAGTTGCATTTCAATACTGGCCTTGCAGATGCCAAGATTGGACAGCTGATCCGTGTCTCTTAACACCCAGGGGTCGAGCAGTTGCCTGGCCTGATACTTCTGGTTGGCCGTGATGGCTTGCGCCATTTTGCTGCTTTGCTGGCCAATATTAAATGGGCCAAAGGCAAAATATAGCAACAGCCCTTGCCATAGCCAGTTAACCTCAACAAAGGCCTCGAATAGCCAGAGGATGATTAGCAAGGGCGTCAGGGTAATGACGATGGCCACCAGGCCGGCTATTGTCTGCTGGCCACTTGAATTGCTGGTTTTGTTGACCTTGTCTGCCAGGCGTTGGCAATAAAATTGAAAAAAGCTCAGAGGTTCATGAGGGGCAAGCTGGCTGATAACAGACTTCAACAGTGCCACACTCAGCAGGATAAGTACCGACAGGCTTAAAGGCGTGAGTGTAGCAAAGTCTGGCATTTGAGTTTCCTGTTTACTTGCTAACTTTAAGCATCCAGTTTTTTGTTTTTTAAGGCATCCAGCATGGTCATCACCATCTTGGAGGAGTTGACTGAAGCGGTTTCCAAATAGGCCTCGAAAGAAGTGGGCGACTCTTTGCCGGCGATGTCCGACATGGAGCGAATCACGACAAAGGGCACCTTAAACTGGTGACAGGTTTGCGCTATCGCCGCTCCTTCCATTTCTACCGCCGCCATGTCAGGAAAGTTGGCTCTGGCCTTGGCAATATCATCATCCTTGGTCATAAAGGTGTCGCCCGTGGTGATCTGGCCTACCAGGGTTTGAATATCTTCCAGTGAAGCTATACCTGCCTTGGCCGCGTCTACTAACATTGGGTGAGGTGTATAGGCGGCAGGATTCGCGGGCAGTTGGCCAATTTCATAGCCAAAAGCGGTAACATCAACATCATGGTAGCGAACATCGTCACTGATCACTATATCGCCCACTTTGAGGGATTGATCGAATCCGCCGGCAGAGCCAGTGTTAACCACATAGTCGGGAGAAAACTTATCGATCAGCAAGGCGGTCGCCAGTGCCGCCGCAACCTTACCTATACCAGACTGGACTATCACCACCTCGGTACCGTTAAGCTTGCCCTCGTAGAAGGTGTAACCGGCAATTTCACTGGTCTTACTCTGCTCTAGCTTGGCCTTTAAAATTGCAACTTCTGGCTCCATGGCGCCAATAATGCCTGCTTTCATATTAATTCGCTTGTTAGATTAGTCAGTTATCGCGCGATTATAGCTTGTCTACCATTAAAAATCCTTACGGTATCAGCTTATTTTCATGGCTTTTCTTAAATTTTTCACCTTAAAAAATGTTGCAGGAAAACTGGTCAACCAGAAGTGGGCCCTACTTGCAAACTTGGTTTTAGTTGCTAATATTGAACGATTTTGGAATTAAAGTGCTTGTTTGGTGTAAGTGGAAGTATTATGCGCAGTGTTTTTTATTTCGCCTTCCTGTTTGCCTGTATTTCGGTACAGGCAAAAACAATAAGAGTTGCCGCCATCGATTGGTGTCCGCAGATCTGTGTTGACGGGCAACAAGAAGGTTATGTCATGGACTTGGTTAGGGAAATTTATAAGGATACCGGTTATCGGTTGGATATTCAGTACCTGCCGTGGTCCAGGGCCATCAAGTATGTCTTGTCAGGCAAGGCGGATGCCTTACTTTCCCCTGCCAAGGCGGAGGCGCCGGATCTAATCTATCCCGAATATGAGGTCGGGGAGCAAAAGATGTGCTTCTATACCCGTAAAGAATCGGACTGGCATTATACCGGTCCTGACTCCTTGGCAAACATGCAAATTGGCATTGCCATGGATTCTTCCATCGAAGAGCTCAATGATTATGTACAAGAGCACCTTGAGCAGTTCCAATTTCAGCCTTACCACGACAGATACCTTATACAAAACGCCCATAAACTCGATAAAAACCGAATGGACGCCTTTTTGTTTACCCGTAATTCCACCAAATATATTTTGAGCCGGGCTAACGAGTGGTGGAAATACCGGGAAGCCGGATGCGTTTCTACCGCCAGCATCTATATGGCATTTACGCCGGCCAAACACCTTGAAAAAGAAATTCGCGAAATGTTAAAAGTTTTTGAACGTCGGATGCAGGAAATACACGAAACGCGCTTTACCAGGGACTTGCTGGAAAGATATGGCCTGTCAGACTAAGCCGACAGGCTCGTAAAAGATACTTAGTGAGGCAAGGCTGCCACTTGAGGCTGAGGCGCAGGAATTTTTGCCGCCACCTGTGAAGGTGTCTGTGCCTTAGCCGCTGTCGGGCTGATGGCGCCAACATTGCGGGTTCTGGCTTTTACCATGGGGGCGGGAATAACACGGCCCTTCACTTTAGGTGTCGCCACCTGGTTACCCAATAATCGGGTATTGATACAGGTTCTGATCTCTTCCACCGTATAACTGGCTTTAACCTTAATGCGCAGGTGTGGGATGGCTGCTGCCTCCAATGCACCACTGACAAACCAGTCTTTTTTTATCTTGTAACCCTTACCTTGGGTATCAACCAGATCAATGGCTCCCAGTAATTTCATGCTGTCTCGCTCGCAAATGACAAAATCCAGGTATTTGTTATCGGCATTATTGACGGCGGTCTGACTGGCGCGGTTGGACACGCCATTGCGTATGGTCACTATATCGGATAGCTTGACACGGTTAAGCACTCGGTATCGCCCGCCAAGGGCCTGCTCCACCAGGTTTTGAAAGTTTTTTTCTGCAGGCGTAAAAACCGTCGCTTTGCGATCAAAGGGAAATGGAAAGCTGTTGTCATTCAGGCGACTGGCCAATAAGGCAACAATAACAATAAGGCTGATCATGGCAAATAGAATTAATTCCATATACATCTCCGGCAGTTCAAATTCTTGACGTTTGCTTTATTGTCTTGAAATAAGCAGAAAATGTGCCAGAAAGGGAATGACTTTCTATGTCTGCGAAAATAGCGAAAAATCATAGAATTTTTGAAGCTAGTGGTTTGATTGTACTTTATCAAGCCGCTAATAAATGGGGGATTTTAAAGCATTGAATTCTGAAATAGGATTATTGCCATTAACAATGGCCTGACGTTAAAGCGTATAGCAGGATAATATCAGCTTAGAGCGAATTTCGGACTGTCGCCTCAATTCGTTAAATGGAAGTTTAGAGTCTTTGAGCTGAGAGTTGTTGCGCAAAACGTTAATAAGGCTACATGTCCCCTGTAACCTTAATATTGCTAATTTATTATGCCGATTTAAAATTTCAAATCACAGGAGTCTAGTTTTGCTTTAAGTGGGCGTAGTACGCCTTCGCTAAAAATAGCAGCATAAAGAAAAGGGATGGCTAGCGTTGGAACCGAAACTTTTAATAGATGCAACAGGCTTTCACTATCGGGATAATTTGCAACATGCTTAATAAGAGCGATTAAGCCAATTAAAAAGAGTATAAAAGCGCCACTGTAGCAAAACTTAATCTGATATTGATAGATTTTCATTAACGTTTTAGCTCGTTCTCCACCAGCAAATTCTTGAGTAAATAAATATTTAATACAGGTAACAGAGCGTATTGCACCAGATACTCCAAATGCTAACGATGTAAATAAATAGGTAAAGCAAACCGTATATAAGATACTAATGGCATCAATATAAGCACGTATGTCACTTGTAGCAAAAAAGAACAGTGATGTGATCGCACCAATTATCAAACCTAATAATATTATGCCTTGCATGATTTCTTTCCTCGTCCAATTAACTTCAATAAGTGTATTTGATGATTGCAAATCAGACGGTGTTATTTCTAATGCAGAGCAAAGTGATAAAACAGACTCAGCTGATGCTTTTCCTGTTGACTCTATTCTTTGAATTGATCTTAAAGCCAATCCAGTTGCTTTAGCCAATAAGTATTGCGACCAGCCTTTATTGTTTCTTATTTGCTTTAATTTTTGTGTGGATATCTGCATTGTTATTAACGTACCTCAAAAAAGCAATTATCATGGACAAACTTTAAGCTATATTATGATGCAAGCAATTACTATTGCCCGACATTTTTACGACAGTCTTTATAAATCATGAGCTTAGCAAAATTATAAGGAATAGCTAAGAACAAAATTATTATACAAAAGCAGAATTGTTAATTTAGTAAAGCAGGGTTTGCTAAATATATTTGAGTGGGAAGCTTTAAAACCTACGTCTCAAATTGGCACAAAGAACTAAACCAGTTGATGCTTTCCCTAAAAACTATACTAAAACTTCAGGTCAAGTATCTACAGTTTAGAGTTAGCCCAATACCACCTTGAATAGGTTAGACTTGCCGGCTCAAGGTGGTTTAGCTTAGCTATGAACTTGGGTATTGTACCTTAAGCGCCTGGTATAGCTGTTGCTGGAAATCTTCGGCACCGGCATCCAGAGAGTTAACCAGTCTCGCCAATACTTCGTTGTCTTCCTCGCCGTGCCATACCTTGATATAGGTGCCGTCTTTATAACCGTGATCCTGGCGGAAAAAGTTCAGGGTGTTCTTGCCAACATATTGGCGGAACAGCTCATCCAGATCCATATCCATCAAGCGCATGCAATCGGCAAAGGCAATGGCGTCGAAGGCCTTGCTAGTCACGGCTTTCGATGCCAGGTGCTCAAGTGCAATCTTAAAGTCTTGCTCACTGGTGCCCTGGATGAGTTCTTCGGCCAATGTTTGAGAAATTTCTTCAATGCTGCCACCGGCCATAAGGCGCAGGCTTAAGCCAAAGTGAAAAATATCTACCAGCTCCAGCTGCACCTGAGCAACGTCAATTTCCTGGTGCTTCCACCACTTCCAGCCATGGTGGTCCAGCATTTCTGCACATTCTACCCAGATGGCACGGTACCACTCATACTTGTTGGCGCGCCAGGTTTCACTGACCCGTGAATTCATGGCGTCTTGCAGGGATAACATTTGGCTGATTTGGTTTATTGCGGTCGAAATTTCACTCATGGAATACTCAAAAGTCAGTTTGTTTTTTATTGCGCTATAGTGTGCCGCAGCTAAGGGAATGTGACAAGTCAATCGCACCCTTACGGGCTAAAAAGTCCATTTAGTAGACCTACTCCAGGTTGGAGCCTGTTGCAGTGTTTGCCATAGAAATTGTGACACAGGGCCGTAGATACGTTTATCCTGGCGCATCGCGCGAATTTCGCCGGAAAATCTATATTCCTTGTCCAAGATTTCAATGATCCTTAATTGGCCGTTTTCGATTTCCTGTTCGATATGGTGCAAGGGGATAAAGCCCCAGCCAACACCGGACATTAGCAGGCTTTTCATTGATAAAATATCATTGACCTTAAACTGCCTGCTGCCATGGTTATAGGCCAGCTTTTCATTATCAAACTGAAACTTGCTTTCCGGCAGGGAAATGTTGGGCAGGCGCAGCAGGTGCTCGTATTGCTGAATACTGTGATCATTAAGCAGCAAGGGGGAGGCGACCGGGATGATCTCAAATTCGCCAATTTTAAAGGTATCAAAATCTCCCTGGGCGTGAAAAATATGGAACCAGGGACCAATGCCGATATCGGCTTCACTGTTTTTAATCTGCTCCAGGGCACTGAAGCGCATACCAACTCTTAAATTAAACTCGGTGGCGGGAAACTGGTGGTAGGCCTGACCTATGGCAGGAATAATCAGGGATTCAGGCACAACCTGCTCATAGCAGATTTGAAACTTGGCCTCATTACCCAGCGCCAGCTCCTGTCCCAGCGACTTTAGATGGCTGGCATCGGCGAGCAATATCTCTGCTTCCCGGTAAAAGGTTTTTCCCAAGGGCGTCAGTTGCAGCCGGTAGCTGTCGCGGTCGAGAATTTGAAAGCCAAACTCTTCCTCCAGCTTTTTAATGGCGATAGACAGGGCGGGCTGGGTTTTATGCAGAGATAAAGCGGCTGCCTTCAGGCTGCCGTGCTCTACGATGTGACTTAAAATGCGAAGTTGTTCCAGGGTCATAAATAATATTTATATAGATGGATAATATATATAAATATTATTTTAAATAGTGACTGGTTAAACTACCAGCATATTTATCCCCACAACTCCCTGGTAGAGGCGATTTACCTGCATTTATGCTGTTTTCTAAAACGCCCTATTTGGACTAGAGTTGTGTTAAGAGATTAATTGGAGATTGCTTAATGAAATTTGTGCAAGTGCTTATGGCTAGCTTTATCGGTTTGCTATTGTTTGCCTGTAGCGAGCAGGAACAGGCGGTGGAGCAAAAAGAGATAGTGCGCCCGGCAAAAATTTTTCAGGTTCAGGATGCCGATTTGCAGATGTTGCGAAACTTCCCGGCGGAAGTGGAGCCTCACCAGGGGTCACTGCTGGCATTTAGGGTCAATGGCGAGCTAAAGGAGCTGAATATTCGTGCCGGCCAGGAAGTGGCAGAAGGCCAGCTTCTGGCCAGCCTGGATCCTGAAGACTTTATCTTACAACTCGATGACAGAAAAGCGCGCTTTGAACTGGCCAAGTCCCAGTTCTCCAGAATGGAAAAACTCCTGGCGGCCAAGCAGGTCTCGCAGGCCCAATTTGATGAAGCCAAGGCCAATAGGCTGATCGCCGAGTCGGAATTTAAAAAAGCAAAAACCAACCTGGACTATACCCAGTTAAGGGCGCCATTTGCCGGTAGTATTTCACAGCTTTATGTGGAGAACTTTGAAAATATTGTTGCCAAGCAAAGCATACTCTTTATCCAGAACCAGCAGCTGCTGGACGTCTCTATCCAGGTGCCGGAACGCATCGTGGCCCGGGTGAAAAAAGATACCGGTTATCAGCCGACCGTGATCTTTGACAGCTACCCGGATCAAAGTTATCTCCTTACGGTAAAAGAATGGGATACCAAGGCCGATCCCACCACCTTGACCTATAAAGTGGTGTTCTCCCTGTCCAAACCGGAAAACTTTAATCTGCTGCCGGGCATGACGGGCAATGTCCAGATTGACCTGTCCAAGGTAACCTCAGTGGTGGCGCAGGGCCTGATAATCCCGGTTGAAGCCGTATTGTCGCCGCAAAATGAAGCGCTCAGCCCGGGTAACCGTTTTGTCTGGAAGTATAATGAACAAACAGGGCAGGTTAGCAAGGTTCGGGTCGAAGTGGGCAATATTCATCGCGACGGCATTGAAATACTTTCCGGTCTGAAGCCGGGCGACAAGATAGTCGCCGCCGGCGTGCATTACTTGCGCGAAGGCATGAAGGTGCGTCCCTGGTCTCGCGAGCGGGGTCTGTAATGAGTCTGGCCAAACTTTCTATTGAAAAAGGCATCATCAGCTGGATGTTCGCCTTGCTATTGCTGGTTGGTGGCACCGTCTCCTATTTTGGCCTGGGACAACTGGAAGATCCGGAATTTACCCTGAAACAGGCCATGGTCATCACTCAGTATCCAGGCGCCAGCCCGCAGCAGGTAGAAGAAGAGGTTACCTATCCGCTGGAAAATGCCATCCAGCAGCTGCCCTATGTGGATTTCGTGACTTCGATTTCTTCACCCGGCATGTCACAAATTTCCATAGAAATGAAAAGTACCTATCGAAAGCGAGATTTGCAGCAAATCTGGGATGAACTGAGACGCAAGGTCAATGACCTCAGTGGCAGCTTTCCTCAGGGGGTAATGGCGCCACAGGTCATGGACGATTTTGCCGATGTTTATGGCGTGATGTTTGCGGTCACGGGTGACAGCTACTCTTACGATGAATTGCATGACTATGTCGACTTTCTTCGTCGTGAGCTGGTACTGGTCGAAGGCGTTGGCAAGGTTAGCACGGCGGGGGAGCAACAGGCACAGGTGATGGTAGAGATTTCCAGCCATAAGCTGTCTTCGTTCGGTATTCCGCCGTCGCAAATCTATCAGTTGCTGGAAAATCAAAATACGGTTTCCAATGCCGGTAAAATAAAGGTGGGCAGTGAATCCATACGCCTGCATCCAACCGGTGAGTTTCAGGATGTCAGTGAGTTGGAAGACTTGCTGATTTCCAATCCAGGCTCATCCAAACTGATTTATTTGGGAGACGTTGCCCAGGTCAGCCGTCAATATGCCGAGGTGCCGCAGAATATCGTCAGCTATGGCGGCAAGCAGGCGTTGCTGGTGGCGGTATCTTTTTCAAGCGGCGTCAATGTCGTTGATGTCGGCAAGGCGCTGGATAAACGCATTAATGAACTTGAATACCAGCGTCCGGTCGGCATGGAAATCCATACCGTTTATAATCAGCCGGCGGAAGTGGAAAAGTCTGTTAACGGTTTTATTATCAGCCTGGCCGAGGCCGTGGCCATAGTTATCCTGGTCTTGCTTATTTTTATGGGCATGCGCAGCGGTGTACTGATAGGTTTGATCTTGCTGCTAACCGTCTTGGGCACCTTTATCTTTATGAAGCTGTTCGCCATAGATCTGCAGCGGATCTCATTGGGGGCGCTGATCATTGCCCTGGGGATGCTGGTGGATAATGCCATAGTGATCACCGAAGGCATACTGATAGGCCTTAAGCGTGGCATGACCAAGTTGCAGGCCGCCATCAGTATCGTTGAGCAAACCAAATGGCCGCTGCTTGGTGCAACCCTGATAGGTATTACCGCCTTTGCCCCCATTGGCCTGAGCTCTGATGCCACGGGTGAGTTTGCCGGCAGCCTGTTCTATGTCTTGCTGATTTCCTTGCTGCTAAGCTGGATCACCGCCATTACCCTGACCCCGTTTTTTGCCAACCTGATGTTTAAAGAAACAAAACAGGATCATGTAGCAAGTGAGCAGGACATTGACCCCTACCAGGGCGCCTTGTTTACCGTCTATAAGGGGCTACTGGATGCCTGCATGAGATACCGCTGGCTAACGGTTATCGGCATGCTGGCCTTGCTGGCGTTGGCCGTTGCCGGCTTCTCCCTGGTCAAGAATTCCTTCTTCCCGCCGTCCAATACGCCCATGTTCTATCTGGATTACTGGCGCTATCAGGGCACGGATATTCGCCAGACCAAGTCGGATCTGGAAGCTATAGAAGCGTTCTTGTTGGCGAAGCAGGAAGTGGTGGATGTCACCACCTCTGTGGGCCAGGGCGTGCCGCGCTTTATGCTGACCTATGCCCCGGAAAAGGCCTATGCTGCCTATGGCCAGCTGATCATCCGGGTGCGGGACAGGGAAGCGCTGGCTCCCGTGATGTCCAAGCTAAGGGATTATACGTCAGAAAACTTCCTCAATGCCCAGGTGAAAATCAAGCGCATGGAAATAGGGCCGTCCACCGATGCCAAGATAGAGGCGAGGTTTTCGGGGCCGGATCCCGATATGCTGCGTAGGCTGTCGGAGCAGACCCAGGCAATATTCAGGGCCGATGCCGGCGCGTTTAATATCAAGGACGACTGGCGTGAGCGCAGCAAGGTTATTCGTCCCCAGCTAAATGAACAAAAAGCCAGGCGCCTGGGTATCAACAAGTCGGATGTAGACCAGCTGCTGTTAACCAGCTTTTCCGGCAGCCAGGTTGGCCTGTACCGGGATGGCACGCAAATGCTGCCGATAGTGGCCCGTTCGCCCAAGGAAGAGCGGCTCAATGTCGACAGCCTGCAGGACCTGCAAATCTATAGCCCGGTATTAAAGGTTTACCTGCCCATCACTCAGGTGGTCGACCGCTATGATATTGTCTGGGAAGACAGTCTGATCATGCGTCGTGATCGCAAGCGTACCGTTACCGTCATGGCGGATCATGATGTCCTAGGGGATGAAACGGCGGCCAAGCTGTTTGAACGCCTAAAAGGGAAAGTTGAAGCCATAGAGTTGCCACACGGATACCAGATGGAATGGGGCGGCGAATACGAGTCCTCCAGTGACGCCCAGGCGGCGATATTCGGTTCACTGCCCATGGGCTATCTGGCAATGTTTGCCATTACCATATTGCTGTTTAACTCGCTGAAGAAAACCGCGATTATCTGGACCACGGTTCCCCTGGCCATTATAGGTGTCGCCTGTGGTTTATTGCTGATGAATGCACCCTTTAGCTTTATGGCCTTGCTTGGCCTGCTAAGCCTGTCGGGCATGCTGATCAAAAACGGTATTGTGCTGGTGGATCAGATAAACCTGGAACTTGAGCAGGGAGTAGAGCCTTATCGGGCGATTGTGCACTCTGGCGTTAGTCGGGTACGTCCCGTTTCCATGGCGGCCATCACCACCATATTGGGCATGTTGCCCCTGTTGTTTGATGTCTTTTTCCGCTCCATGGCGGTGACCATAATGTTTGGTCTTGGCTTTGCCACTATCCTGACCCTGGTGGTCTTGCCGGTATTTTATGCCATGGCGTTTGGCGTCAAATACAGAAAACTCAGCTAGCCAAACAGCATCCATTGATAATGACAAGGCTCAGTGATTTGAGCCTTGTCTTAACGCCCTTTTGTCATTAGGCCTGGCTTGGCACCACCTCTGCCGACATCCGATTGGCCGCTATATGACCCTTTAGCAGCTTAAGCATTATCATGATAATGGCGATGGGGATCAGGGTCAGGTAAAAGGCGGTCTGGCCACTAAAGGCCGAAAAGACAAAGCCGGTAATGATAGAACCTGTGGTGCCGCCCAGCGCCGAAAACAATACGATAAGCCCTGTCATGGCGGCATGTTGATGCTTGGGCAGTGCGCTTAATATCACCGAATTTATCGCCGGATAAATAGGCGCCATAAAGAGTCCGATACAGGGAAACAGCCAGGCGGCCAGGGGCAGGCTACTCCAGTTCATATCCGGCTTTTGGCTTAACCCCTGTGTCAAGGGCAGGGTCAGGATGACCAGGACCGCCATTAACAGCAGGCAGGCATTGAGCAACCCGTACCAGCTGATCCTTTTAAGCAGCATGCCGGCACTCAACCTGCCCAGGGCCAAACAGGCGGCGAAAATGCTGGTCACCTGGATACTGATATCGGTTGGCAGATGCAGGATCTCATTGTTAAAGGTGGGTAGCCAGGTTCCTATGCCTTGTTCTATCAGTACATATAAAAAGGCGCTGATAACAAAAACATAGACCATAGGTAATTTCACCAGCTTGACCATGGCAATAAAGTCCTTGATGGCACTGCTTTCCTTGCTGGCCATGTCTTGCTGCTTGAAGGGCGTTGATAAGAGTAACAGGGCATTGATTACACAGAGCAGCGCCAGCCAGTAATAGACCTGTAGCCAGGAAGTGTTTTTGGGCTGCTCAGGGTCAATAAAAAAGCCGAATATCCAGTAGCCAGACAGCACACCCACCATAAAAAAGCCCTCTATGGTGTTCAGGAAAGCGGCGTGCTGTTGCGGGGTTTTGGTAATAAGGCCAACGGTGGCATAGACGGAGACCTTTACCAGGGCAAAGCTAACGCCAACGGTGAAAAATAACAGCTTGGTCATGGCGAAACTGCCAAATTGTGGCATGGCCAGGCAGGCCAGGGTAACCAGAACCAGGCCGGTTAGCAGCGCATTTCGATAGCCAAATCGTGGCAGGTAGGAGGCCACCATAAAGGATACTATGGCAATGGGCAGATCCTTGAACCCTTCCAGAATGCTGGCGGCAGATTTACTGACTTCATAATTATTAATGACCTGCAGGATAACCGTGCCGACACTGTTCAGTAAAATTGCGAAGACAAAATAGGTCAGTAATAAAGAAAGTTTTATTCGCCAAGTATTCATGTTTTACCTCGTCTTTCGATAGTCAACTATAGCTAAGTTATTAGGAGTTGTAACTTTAGTTATTTTTATTTGCTATCGATTTCATTTGTTTAACTTTCACCGCTAGGGTAACGGATAAAAATATTTATTGCAATCGTTTGCAAAGCGGTGTCAAATTTGTATTATTAAAAAAGATAAAGACAATTTTACAGGTGTGAAGTGCATATTTTTTCTGAGTCCAGTGCCTCCGAACAACATGGTGACTGGCTTATTTCCTTATCCAGAGTAAAACACTTGCCTGAGCAGGTCATTGAAACCCTGTTTTCGGTGGGCAATGGTTATATTGGCACCCGGGGCACCTCTGCTTGCCCGTTGGAAAAGAGTGCTAAAAGCTGTGAAGGCACCTATATCAATGGCGCCTATGTCAGAGAGCAGATCCACTATGATGAGTCTGCCTATGGTTTTGCCCAGTTTAATAATAAGATGTTGCAGGTCGCCAATAGCAAAGCCATCAAACTATCGAGCGCCGGTGGTGAGTTCCAACCGGCAAAAGTGCTTCAACGCCAGTTGGATATCAAGCTGGGTGCCTATCAGGAGAGTTTGCAGCTGATTAATCCGGCGGGTGAAATTCTAAACCTGCACCTGGTCCGCTTTGCTGCCCAGCAGCAATCAGACTTGCTGGTCAACCAGTTTACTGTTGAAGCGGTTAGTTTTCAAGGCAAGCTAATCATAGAGTCAAGTATTCAAGACCATGGCTCGCTGGATTCAGACCCTGATGATCCCAGGGTTGGCGATCTGTCCTGCTCGCATTTGTCGAGCTTGGTGCAGGAGGTAAATGAGCAAGACCTCGCTGCCCGTACCTTGCACTATGACCAGCCCAAACAATTTGTCTGTACCGCAATTGGCCAGAGCTTTTCCCACCCTGTTCATTATCTGGAGCCAGGCAAGCAGGAAGAGAGCAGACTATTGACGCGTGTCGAGGTGGAGCTAGAACAGCAAGCATTAACCTATTCCCAATACAGCTTTTATGGCGAAGATCTGGATAAGGAAGCGCTATTAAGCCGAGCCAGGCAGGTATTGCAACAGGCCCGTCAGCTAGGCTATGAAAAAATTCTGGCAGCTCACCAGAAGATAATGGCCGGGTTTTGGAGCGACAGTGATATTCAGATCCAGGGTAGTGATGAGCAGCAGTTGGCGATACGACTGAATATGTTGCACCTTTATATGTCGGCCGGTCGTGATGGCTTGCGCAATATCGCCGCCAAGGGCTTAACCGGGCCCGGCTATGACGGCCACTATTTCTGGGACTCTGAAATTTATATTATTCCTTATTTTATCTACACCCAGCCGGACATTGCCCGTAGCCTCTTGTCCTATCGCTATCAAAGCCTGGAACAGGCGAAAGCGCGAGCCAAAGACCTGGGGCATAAGCAAGGCGCATTGTTTCCCTGGCGTACCATAGGCGGGGAAGAGTGTTCTTCCTATTTTCCGGCCGGAACGGCGCAATATCATATCAATGCCGCCATCGCCTTTGCCGTACGTCATTACTATCGGGCGACGGATGATTGGCAATTTATTTGCTCGCAAGGGGCGGAGCTGGTCTTTGAATGTGCCAGGCTGTGGCCATCCTTGGGCCATTTTAACCCGGCGAAAGATGGGGCTTTTTGCCTGGATACTGTTACCGGGCCGGATGAGTATACCGCCCTGGTCAATAACAACTACTACACCAATGCCATGGCAAAAATACACCTGGAATTTGCCGTTGAGCTGGTGATCAAGCTTAAGCAAGTTTCTGCTGAGCTATACCAGGTGCTGAGCCAGAAGCTGGGCCTGACCGACACTGAGGTCTGCCAGTGGCAAAACATCGCCAGCAAGATGTACCTGCCCCATGATAAAGCGAAAAATATCACACCGCAGGACGACAGTTTCCTGAATAAAAAAGCGTGGGATTTTAAGGGCACACTAAAAGACAAGTACCCGCTATTACTGCATTTTCACCCCCTGGTGATTTACCGTCACCAGGTGCTTAAGCAGGCGGATGTCGTTCTGGCCGATTTTCTTCAGGATGACAGGGTGGATACCGAGTTGAAGCGCAATAACCTGGCATACTATGAGCCAATCACCACCCATGATTCAACGCTTTCCGCCTGTACACATAGTATGGCTTTTAGCGAGCTTGGCTTTGAGGAAAGGGCCTATGAGTATTTTGAAGAAACCCTGATGACGGACCTGGATAACCGGCACCATAACACCCACTACGGCATTCATACCGCGGCCATGGCGGGATCCTGGATGTGCATTACCCAGGGGTTTGCCGGCTTGAGAATGCGAGACGGCTATGCCAGCTTTTCCCCCAGGTTGCCAAGGCAGTGGCAGTCACTGGCCTTTAAGCTAAGGCTTAAGGGCTGTCAGCTGGCCCTTGAACTTGGGGAAAATAAGGTCAGTTATCACTTACTTTCTGGTTCAGAACTGACTCTGAGCCATTATGGCAAGTTATTTGAGCTCAATTCCGCAAGCCCAAGCCAGACATTTGATTTACCCAGCCAGGAGCAAACACGATGAAACCCGAAGCCTTTATTTTCGATTTGGACGGTGTGCTAACCGATACCGCAGAGTTTCATTTTATCGCCTGGCAAGCCATAGCCCGTGAACTGGGACTCGATTTTAACCTTGAAGACAACGAAGCACTTAAAGGGGTCGACAGGGCCGGCTCGCTGCAAAGAATACTGGATAAGGGGGGGCTCTCTGTTAGTGATCAGGTGTTTGCACAATTGCTGGATAAAAAGAACCGGCATTATCTGACACTGATCCAGGACATCAGCCCGGATCACCTGTTTGATGGTGTGCTGGCCTGCTTTACCGAATTGAAGTCCCTTGGCATTAAGATTGGTTTGGCTTCTGCCAGCAAAAATGCCCTGCTGGTACTCACCGGCCTGGGTATTAGGGAGCAATTTGATTTTATCGGCGATGCCGCCAGTGTTGCCCATGGCAAGCCGGCCCCGGATATTTTCCTGTCCGTTGCCAAGGGGTTAAATATCAAGCCAGAATTGTGCATAGGCATCGAGGATGCCGTAGCAGGTGTCAGTGCGATTAAGGCAGCCAATATGTATGCGGTGGGCATTGGCGAGCCGGGTGTGTTGACTCAGGCGGACCTTGTCTTTGCCAGCACGGCACAGCTTGATATTGGTAAGGTATTAGCTTCTGTTGCTTGATTGCCGGCTCACCAGTTCAACACCAAGCAACTGGGACTTTATCGGTTGATTGGCTATTTTTTTCAATAGCTGGTTGACCAGCAGCCTGCCGCCAGCGGCCGTGTTCTGTTTAATGGTGGACAGCGACGGAGAGCAGAAGGCGGACATGGCGATGTCATCAAAGCCGACAATGGCGATTTGCTCCGGCACCCTGATATTCTGCTCAAGCAGGTACTTCATGGCGCCTAGGGCTATGGCGTCACTGACGGCAAACAGGCCGTCTATGCCTTGATCGTCTATCAACAGGTGATCACGGATTTTGGCATAGCCGTCGGTGGAGGTGAAATCTGCCTTGATTTGCAGGTTTTGCTCTATTTCAAGGCCTGCTTCCTGTAACGCATCCTGGTAGCCCAGCCAGCGCTGCTCCACTTCATTATGGTTAATATCGCCGAGAAAGGCGATGCGCTTGCAGCCCTGCTCCGCCAGGTGTTTCACCGCCAGGTAGCCACCCCTGCGGTTATCACTGCCTATGGTAGTGTAGGCCTTGCTGTGTACCTGGGTGCCCCAGACCACAAAGGGAATGTTACTGCTTGCCAGGGCATCAACCCGCTGATCGTGTTCGCCCTGGCCGATAATGATCAAACCGTCGGCGCGCTTGGACTCGATATAATAATTATTCCAGTCACTGGTGGCGGTTTTGGTCGTGGTCAGCAGCATGTCATAGCCGAACTTGGTCAGTTCATCGGCAATGGTGCCGAGGATTTCCATCAAAAAGGGATCGGATATTGCCTGGCCGGTTTTCTGATCAAACATCACGATCACGGCAATGGTATTGGTTTTCTGTGTCCTTAGTTTGCTGGCGGTGGCATTCACCTTGAAATTATGCTGTTCGGCGATGCCCTGTACCAGTTCACGGGTTTGCTGGTTGACCAGGGGATTGTTTCTCAATGCCCTGGAAGCAGTGGATTTGGAGACGTTGGCCAAACGGGCAATGTCGGCAAGTGTCATTATATTTTTTTTGTTCATAGCGGGATTATTGCATATCAACCAGACATTACCAATCTTTTAAGACCTGAAATTACAAACGATTGCAGATTTGCATTGCAAACGTTTGCATAAAGTTATTGCAAACGATTGCAAAGGATCCTATATTGAATCTGGGGAAGGAAAAAAACATACGAAAACTATAATTATATGCTGGTATAAATATGAGAAGTATCGGCACTGAGAGGATGAAGTGATGTCTAAGAATTTTAAACTATCAGCCGTTGCTATGGTAACAGCCCTGGCCTGCCAACCCATTGCTTCGGCATATGCCGAACAAGGCAATGAAGATGCTAATGATAAGGTGGAAAAGATTGTTGTTACCGGTAGTTTCAGTGGTAAGGCGGTGGCAAAAGAAGAAGCCAGCTATGCCATTAGCTCCTTTTCAGAGGATGATATTAAGAAACTTGCGCCGAAAAGTACCGCCGATCTGTTTAAGGCCGTGCCTGGTATCTGGTCGGAAAGCTCGGGTGGTGTTTCCGGTGCCAATGTTTTTGTCCGAGGCTTCCCCGGTGGTGGTGATGCGCCTTTCTTGACGGTTCAATTGCAAGGGGCGCCGATTTTCCCACCACCAACCCTTTCATTTCTGGAAAACTCGACCTTGTTTAGACTGGATGAAACCGTCGAGTTTATGGAGGCATTGCGTGGCGGGCCAAACCCGGTGATCTCTAATGGCCAGCCGGGGCTAACCACCAACTTCCTGTTAAAAGAAGGCGGTGAAGATACCGAAGGCCTGGTCAAGTATTCTACTGCCGATTACGGTTTGCAACGCATCGACGGCGTGCTTAGCGGTGCCCTGGCCGATGATCTGTATTTTATGATCGGCGGTTATATCAAAAGCTCGCCAGGAGTACGTGATGCCGGCTTTAATGCCGAACAAGGCAAGCAGTTCACCATCAACATTACCAAGCAGTTGGATAACGGCAAGATCAACCTATATACCCGTCAAACCGATGATCATGGTGTCTGGTACCTGCCGGCGCCGTTAAATGTAGATACAGTGGATAATGAATATACCCAGATCGGCACCCTAAACCGTATGGCCACCATCCAGTATGGTCCGGACGGCACCAGTGAAACCTTCGATTTTGGTGACGGCCGCGGCTGGAAGGGCTCGGTGTCCGGCGGTAGCATAGAGCTGGAACTTGCCAACGGCTGGGACCTGGTTAATCGTTTTAGTTACACCGAAGGCGACGCCGATACCTATGGCCTGGTGCCTAACGGAGATCCTACTTTGCTGTCAAGCGTGGCGGATAGCGGTGATTCCGCCTTTGGTGCGGTAACTGGTACCGAATACGCCGGCTCTACCATGGTGCAGCAAATCGGCCGCTGGGTAGTACAGAAAGAAATCGAAGCCTTTACCAATGACTTTGCCCTGACCAAGACCCTGGAGCGTGGCTCCTATACCTTAGGTTATTATACCTCGACCTATTCGGCAAAAGACTGGTGGGCCTTGGGTAACCAGGCCTATCACGTGGTTGAGTCAGGTGGCGAAATGCTGACCGGTATTGACTGCAATGATAACCAGGACAGCTGCGGCTGGAATTATGATATCAACAGCAATGGTGATGGCTCTACCAGGGCTTTTTACGCAGCTGCTTCTTTTGATGTGACCGACAGCCTGACCCTGGACGGCGGCATTCGCTCCGAGCAGCATGAAATCGAGTATGTGGTTGATGAAGGCCTGGATGGCAAGATCACCAAGTCGGTGTCCTATGATGAGTCGGAAATTGCCTGGACGGTCGGTGCCAACTGGATGTTTGCCGAGAACATGGGGGTATTCGCCCGGGTCAATGAAGGCAGCAAGATGCCTTATTTCGATGATTTCCGTGACAATTTTGGCGCCTATTCTGAAGGTGAGGATTTGATCAAGGAAGTCAGCCAGTTCGAACTTGGTTATAAGCTGGCCGAAGATAACTATGATCTTTACGCGACTTTCTTTATGAATGAAGTCAAGGGCGATACCTTTGTCGCACAACCGGGCGATCCGGCAGAGATACTGACCAATGAAGCCTACGGCGTAGAGATAGACTTTAACTACTTTAACGACAGTGGCTTCTCCGTTAACTTGAACTCTACCATTCAGGAAACGGAAATTACAGAGAGTCCGGTTAATGAAGGCAATGATGCCCAGCGCCAACCTGGCTGGCAGGTGCGTGTCACGCCCAGTTATGAGTTCGACCTGCCAAACAATATGTATGGTACCCTCTATGGTACCTTGTCAGCGGTAGATGACAGGTATGCCAATAACGAAAATACCGTGGTACTGGCAGGCTATGAAAAAATCGATCTTGGCTTTATTCTTAACTTTACCGACGAAGTGCAGATGCAGATGTCGGTCAGTAACCTGACCGATGAAAAGGCCTTGACCGAAGGTGATCCGCGCGACTCGCTATCATCAAATGGCCGTTATATCCTGCCGCGAACCTTTGATATCAGCGTTAGTTACCAGTTCTAATTTAAGCGCTAGTAGGGAATTATCAAAAAAGGTTATCTGTATGGATAACCTTTTTTGTTGCTGTGCTTTTACTTTTGCAAAGCGCACTGGGCTTCGGTTTTCAGGCCAAGCACCTTAAAAACAATGGCGGCCGGACAAAAACCTGTAAAAGAGTATTGCAACAAGTTGGCCCCGATAAAAGCGGTAAACCAGATAAAATTAGGGTGCAACCAGTAAGTCAGGGCAACGGAAAGTAGCACCATAACACCGGCAAAGCGATAAACCGCATTCTCTACGCTGAGTTGTTTCATTGTACATCTCCATCAAGTTGATAGTTAAAATTGGTACCGGACACGCAGCCAGGCATTGGTGTTATCCTGATGCTGGCCAAAAAAACTGTACTCATGCTTGCCAAGGAAGACATTGGCGCCCAGGGCATAAGACCAGTTGTCATCCTGGCGGTAGCTGATGCTGGGCCTTAGGTAAGCATCCGAATCTGTTGGCGAGTAAAAACCAAACAGGGAATAGGTCAGCTTTTGCTGCATGGCCCTGTAGGTCAGCCTAAGGGTCAGCAGCTGGCGATTCTCATCCACCAGGGTCTCAGGGGCAGGGCTGCTGGCCGCCATGGCATCATAGTCCTGCGTTTTTTCCAGGTAATACTGCACACCGGCGGTCAGGTTTTTCATTAATTCCTGTTCATAACCGAGCAGAAAGCGGATCTGACTGTTGGCCACATTTGCCTTGTTGCTTCCTTTGTCCTCAAGGCTGTGGTAGTAGGCAAACTCGGTATTGAAAAGGCCCTGCCCCAGGGGCATGCGAACACTGGCGCCCCAGGTATTTAACCGGGGAAAATAGCCCTGGCCTGCCTGGTTGGCCCCTTGTGGTGTCGTCCAGTAGCCATGGTAGCCATACAGGGCATACTCTACGCCATTACTTGATGTGGCCAGTCGCGCCGACCATTGGCCATCGTCCCTGGTTTCAACGGCAAAATCATCCCCCGGGGCTATGATGGCTCCGGCCATGGGCGAATAGAAGGAAAACCTTGCTCCGGTCAGGTAGTTATCCGGTGTAAATTCCGGCGTCCAGGCAATATCCAAGCTGAAATCCCCCAGGTACCAGCTGGTACGCAGGCTGTCGGAAGGTGCCTTCAGGTACTCGTCTTCACGGCCGGAAAAAAATGACTGCCAGTCCTTGGCGAAAAGATCGTTAAGAAAGAGGTAATCGCCCGTGCCCCAGGTCAGCACCTGCCGGCCCAGCTTGATATCCAGGTAGTCCAGCGGACTGGCAGAGATATTAAACTCGCGTGTTTGCCATTGAGTGTCTGACACTAGCTCGTTATAAAGCAGGTCGCCCTTGGCACTAAGTTCGAACAGATCGTGGCTATAATTCAGTTCCAGCCGATTCCTCAGCTCCATCAGTGAACTGGTGGACTGGACACTGTTGTCCTGCAGGAACTTTCCCGCCGCCGCTTCCAAAAAGCCATTGAATTGCCACGGCGATTCGGGGACCAGGGCCCAGTCGTCGTCGCCCCAGTCGTCTTCCGTGCCTTGCGCCCAGGCGCCGTTGAGCATCAGGGGAAGAAGCAAGGTAGCTATGGCCTTGGCTAATTGAGTGGTTTTCTTCTTTCGCATCTTATTTTAACCAGGCCTTTGGGGGCTTGCGCAAACTACGCTCAGAGAAAATACTATCGGGCAGGCCCAGGTTATAAGTGACATTTCTAAAGCGCATTTCCGTATAGCTGTTGTCTGAAAACTGCTGGATCTTTGAATGCAATACTGTGGTAAAGCCATCAATGACTTTGGTTTTCAGTACCTGCATTTCCCTTTGCTTATTGTCTTGCCTGTCAAAATAGGTGACCCGCATTGGCAGCAAAGTTTCCTTGTCTATCTTGGCAATATAATAGGCAAACTCCACAGTATTGGCATCCTTGGGCACGGCCCTTAGGGTGTAGAATTTGTCATCTGTCTCCAGCAGGGTAAAGTTATCCTCCTTGGGATTGCGGCCGGAAACGTCCTCGTAAAAGTAGTGGGCGCCAACAAAGGAAGTGCGCTTGTCTCCGGCGGAGATACGCTTAACCAGATCCAATGCCGGCAAGTACAGCCATCTGTCATCATCTGATGCCACTTTTTTGGTGACACGAAAGACGGTGCCCTTAACATCGCTGGGTCGTGAAAAAAAGACCAGCATGTCCTGGTTGCCGAGATCTGCCTGATCCTTGCGCAATATGGTGAACTGGCGCATTTGCTTATTGCCCTTGCCATCGATTATCAGCATGCGTGCCTGAGCCCGGCCATCGTCCCCCTGGTAGTAGGAAGCCAGGTTGGCCCGGGTGACTATCTCATTCACATCACTCAGATCTGCTGCTGAAGCAGACAGGCCGATCAGGGAAGTTGCCAGCAGGGCTAACTTGCTTAATTGCTTTTTCATTATGGTCTCCATAAGTCCGGTTATTTGGCCAGCGCCTTACTTGTCGTTAATTTTAGCAGGGCCGGCAGCAATACCAGGGTAACCAGTGCCGACAGGGCCATAATGCTGGCCAGGAAAAAGCCAACGGTAACATAGGGCACCAGGGGCGACAGCAACAGGGGGGTAAAGCCTATGGCGATCACTATGGCGTTTCTGGCAATGGCCTTGCTGGGCTCCTGGAACATCAGGACCAGCGCCTGGCTTAAACTGCCGGTTTCTTTTTCCAGCTCTCTTGCTCTTTGCAGGAAATGAATGGCAAAGTCGATGGAAAGGCCCAGGGTCAGTGCCGATAGAACCGCGATCGGCATATCATAGGATTTGCCGAACCAGCCGATCAGGCCGTATATCATGGTGATGGTGAAGGTCAGCGGTAACATGGCCAGGATGCCGTATTTAAGTGAACGAAACAGCAGCACCATCATGAAAAACACGATAACAAAGGATGACAGCAGGCTGTCGAGCATGCCCGAGACCATGGCGTCCTGCCAGACGATATTGAGGTAGGATTTTCCGGCCCATTTAGCCTTGATCCCCTGGGGGGCAGGGTGCCGCTCGATATAGTCATTGAACCAGGCAACCACCTCGCTGGTGTGCTGGTTATCACCACTGGTCATTTGCAGCCAAAGCAGGGTTTTTTGGTAGTCCTTGCTGACAAAGTGCCATAGGTCCTGAGGCCTGTGTGATGACTGGTATTGCAGCAGGGTTTGCGCCACGCCCTGTGGGCTTGACGGGATAACGAAATCCTGTGTCTGGCCCGAGTTGAGTTCGCGGTTTACCGTTTTTACTATATCGGCCAGGCTGTTGACCTTGCCCACCAGGCCGGTTGCCACCATCTCCCGTTGCAGCTGTGCCAGCCAGTTCAGTACTTCGGGTTGTAAGAATATTTTGTTGCTATTAAAGGCCTGCTCCGCGATTTGATACACTTGTGAAACCAGGCCTTGCAGTTCCCCGTTCACCTCAAAGCTCAAATCGTCCAGTGCGATCAGCAAATCCTGAGTAAAGAAACTTTCTTTGTCTTGCTGGTTTGTCAACAGCTTATCCAGGGCAGAAGTGTCCAATCCGCTATTTTGGGCCTGTTTTATCAGGGCATCGAAGGACTTCCTGGCATCTTTATTTTCAGCCTCTGGGCTTTCAAATACCAGCCAGGCGTCATAGGTACCGGCGAAGTGCTGGTTAAGTACCCTGTCGGCAACTCTAATTTCATGATCCGATTTAAACCAGTTAATGGGGTTGTCGTTGATCTCGATGCGTCTGATCCCCTCACTGCTCAACAAAAACAGGGCGATAAAGGCGATAACAATCAGCTTGGCCTTTTGGCTGGCAAACCTGCCCAGTCGCTCCAGGGCCAGGCCTAAACGGCCTTTTTGCTCCATGCGATGGACCGCTTGGGTAAGCTTGTCCAGTGTTTCTGGCGTTAGCCTGGAAATATAGGCAGGAATATAGGTAATGGTCAGGATAAAGGCCAAGAGTATGCCGGTGCCGATAAAGGCGCCAAAAATTTTCACCGGTGGGATAGGGGTCAGCAACAGGGAATAAAACCCCACGGCCGAGGTAATAGAGGTAAACAGCATGGGGGTATACAGGTGTGCCATCACCTGCTTGATTGTGCTTTTGGCGTCCTCACCCGACTGATGGCGGTCGGCAAATTCCGACAGGATATGAACCGAGTCCACCACGGCAATTGGCATCAGGAAGATGGCGATCATGGAGGACATAATATGCACGGTAAAGCCGAGGCCTATCAGGCTGCCCATTATTATGATCACTGTTGCCATGGCCACCACCATGGGTGCGATGATCAGAGGAATATTACGGAAGAAATACCAAAGCAGGAGAAAAATGGCCAATCCCGCCATGGGGGCCGCCACGCCCATCTGAACAAACATTTCAAAGCCAAACTGGTCTTCGGCAACGGGCAGGCCGGTAATATGAAAGCTCAGTTCGCTGTCTAACGACTGGTGGATGGCGCGGATCTGCTCGGCGATTTGGTAACTCTGATCTTTCGATGCTATCGGCACATAGATGGCGATGGCCTTGTTGTCGCCCGATACCAGGGTATTGTCCAGCATGGGCAGGCGTTTTACCGCTTCCTTGATATGCTGGCTTGCCGCCTGGCTGGTAGGGGCTTGCTTCATCAGGTATTCAAAGCGAATGCCGCCATTTTCTTGCTGTGTGATATTGTCTACCACACTCAGGGACAATAAATCCTGATTGATAACCCCGGGGATTTGCAATATTTCATTGGAAACCCGATGCAGAGTCTGCAATGATTCCGGTGTAAACATACTTTGCTGGCTGACGGCACCGACCACTATCATGTCATGCATCAAAAAGTCGTTTTTGGTCTGGTTATGGAAAACACGGGCTGGTGCGTCAGCGCTTAACATATTTTCAGGATCTGTATCTATGTTAAGATTGGGTATCAAGGCAGCACTAATCAGTACCGACAATAACAGCAAGAGGTATATTGCCTTGGGCCTGCTGATGGCAAACTGTAAAACTTGTGTGTAGTTCAAATCTGCACCTAAAATAGTTATATTAGAAGTGTGTAATGTATGCTATATTAGCATTTTCTAATTTAACGTCAAGTGTAATTAACAATGACAGACATAATGAAATTTTAGCTATGGCAACAACTAAATCTATTGATATTGCAGAAATGCGAGCAAATGCTTCTCAGGCGGTTGAATTACTTAAGGCAATGAGCAATGAAAATCGATTGCTGATTCTATGCCACCTGGGTGAACAGGAGTTGTCGGTCAGTGAGCTCAATGCCTTTATTGATTTAAGTCAGTCCAGCCTGTCGCAGCACTTGGCACGACTCAGGCAGGATGGTTTGGTAGCCACCAGGCGTGAGTCCCAAACCATCTACTATAGTGTTGCCAATCCTTCTGTCGGCAAGCTGATTGCATTATTGCAAAGCGAGTTTTGCTAGGGCATTAGCTCGATAATTCTGGTAACTCTAGCCAAATTTTTGAAAGTGGAAGGTGATTCTGGCGATGTGATTGCACACCCTCTGTAGCCAGCGAATGGCTTCCACCTTGTCTGTCGCCTGGGGCACGGTGAGCTGGCCGGTTGCCGTATCTGTCATTATGGCATTTCTGATCGGCTCCCACTGGGTGGCCAGCTGCTTACGTGTTTGTTCGGCATTTTCATGAGCCTGTTGCCAATCGTTTTGTTCCAGGCACAGCACTATGGCGTTTAGTGATCTTGATACCGACAGCAATTGCTGGGTTAGCTTGGGGGCTTTTGTTGCGGCTTTTACTCGGTATTCTTCTTCATCACACCTTTCATGCAGGCGCTGCAGGTGATCCAGGATATGAATGGCGGCCAATAGCTGCTGCCACTCGGGCAGGCTTTCCTTTTCCAGATGTAGCCGGTCAACATAGGCATGAGTGTCGTTTAATGCGATTTGCAGCCGGTTTAGATCTATACAATGACCTTCCTTTTCCTGGTGCAATAAACACTCGACATGTTTCAGTAAATCTAAAAACTCGGTTTTGATGGTTGCCTGAATGGCGGTTAGTGCAATCCCGGGTTCCTTAAGCAGGGATTTGTCGAGGTTCTGGGTATAGGAGATGATGGAGGGGCTGATAATTTTTGTGATCATATGGGCAAAGTGCCGGGAAAGAGGCAAGACTATGATCACTCCCAGGGTATTGAATGTGGTATGAAAAGCGACCAGGGCAAGCTCGGCATTTTGCACCAATGTGCCCGGGGAAACTGCCTCCCAGAACTGGGTATAGGGGGTCAGTAAAAACAGGGCGCCAACGCCGGTACAGAGATTGTAAATCACATGGGACAGGCCGGTCCGCCTTGAAGCCACTGAACCTCCTATGGTTGCCATCGCCGCCGTGACTGTGGTGCCGACATCCATGCCTATGACTAAGGCGGCGGCCTGGTTGAAATTAATGGCGCCGGCGAATAATGCCGTTAAGGAAGCGGCAATACCGGCACTGGAGGATTGGGTGACCAGAGTGATCAAAATGCCGATCGCCACCAATTGCAATCGGCCCAGCCAGGTATCATCGGGAAACTGGGTAGGGGTGATGGTATTTTCATAACCGCTCATGCCCTGTTGCATCATGGCGATGCCGACAAAAATCAAACCAAAGCCGGCCAGGGCCAAACCCGAATTGGCCGCTTTATCTTTGGCGAACAGTTTTAACAGGACACCGATGAAGATAATGGGCAGGATCAGGGTGCCGAGGTTGAGTTTAAAGCCCACCAGCACCACCAGCCAGCCGGTGATGGTGGTGCCGACATTGGCACCGAAGATGATACCCAGGGCTTGCGGAAAACTGAGTATCCCGGCCCCGACAAAGCCGACGGCTGCAACCGTGGTGGCACTTGAGGATTGCAGGATCGCGGTGCTGGCGGCTCCCGTGATGGCACCGGATACCGGGCTGCGGGTAAACCTGACTAACGCCGAACGAATGGCGCCGCCAGCCAGGAAGTGCAGGCCGTCGGTCATGATGATCATGCCGAGCAGAAAAATGCCCAATCCGCCTATGGTCTGAAAAATTAAGTTGAAACTGTTTATTGTTCTTGTCCGTGTTCTGCAAATCGAAAGTTTGTGTTCTTTTCCCTATTCAGTGTAGTTGAAATATAAAAAAGAAAGCACTCGATGAGTGCTTTCTTTATGAATATTAACTGTTTACCTTATCAATTAGTGAATATCCGGCGCTATGCCCGCTGCCGGATTGTCGGCGAGCCCTGTATCACGGGCATGTTGCTCAAAGCCCTTGTTCTTCCAGAAAAATGCCCCTGGCATAGTGGTGGGAATGACCAGGATATAAAACAGTGCCCTGCCGATGGCGGCGGTCAGGCAATTCACCAGGCCAAGTGCTAACCAGGCAGGCAGTAGGCTGGCCGCCTGGTATCCCGATAATTGCAGCATCAATAAAAACAAGGCGCCAAGAATATTCAAGGCCAGCAATACATTACGCAGCAGGTAGCTCTTACCAAAGGTTGTTCGCTGGACATAGTGGGAGGCCGCGCCTTCGTTCTGCCTGTTGCTCATGGCCTTGTGATGGGCGATAAGGCCCATGGCTTCGATCAGCATTCCCGCAAAAAAGCAGGATGAAAAAATAACGGTCGCCTGATCGACAAGGACAGTGTCCTTGGCGGTGAAGAAGAGGACGGGCACTAGCAGTAAGGCTCCAAAGAATGCGCCGATTGACAGGCTGTTGCCGGCAAAGGAAGTGGCTGTCTGCCAGTGGTTCCAGAACGGGCGCGCCTTTATCTGGTAGCACTTGTTCATATAAAAGAGCCCGCCCAGGCCGGCAACAAGGGCAAACATACCCGTGATGCTTGCCAGCGTCGAACTCAGCTGACTGACTGGCGATAAATCAAAAGCAAACCTGGCATAGAGTAATGTGTTAAGCCAAGTATTTGCAGGCAGGGCCAGTATCGCGGTTAAACCGCAGCCGGCACAAAAAAGCGCCAGGCCAAACCCTTCCCGGCTCATCGGCGAATACCTGAGGTTATTAAAGCCACGATAAAAACGAAAGGGCTTACCCAGGTGAGTAACACTCATCAAGAGGGCAAAGCTCATCATTATCAGGGCAATAACAGGCTGCAGGATAAAAAAGTCTGACGCCAGTAACCGTACAAAGCTGTCGATGCCTGCCAGGGCCGAAATAAAGGGAATGGCAAAGAAGCCAAAGGCGGCCTGGGCAAACAGGGTAAATAACACCAGCGGGTTTTCCCTGCTGTTGAGTTTTGCCAGGTTCCAATGCTTTGTCAAACCAAGCTTTTGGTCGACCATGGGGGAATAGCCGCCGTTGTCTTCCTGATGATACTTGACCGGCGCAGAATCCGTCCGCTTCATTTCATTGGCCAGGCCCTTGGTTTGCTGAAAGCGAATATTGGGATGGGTGATTTCGGGATCCGGAAAGCCGGGAATGTGTGTTTTACACTGCTCGCGATTTTCCGGTGTGTTTTCAATCACGCCAAAATCCAGGGCATTGCCGACGCAGGCGGAAACACAGGCGGGTTTTAGCCCTACCTCCAGGCGGTCAACACACATGTTGCACTTGGAGACCTGGCCTTGAACTGGATCCAGCTGAGGAGCATTATAGGGACAGACCCAGGTACAGTAGCCGCAACCGAAACAGGTTTCCGGATCTTGCAGTACCGCGCCATACTCGGCATGTTTGGTGTAGGCCCTGGTCGGGCAGCCCTTTAAACAGACGGGATCATCACAATGGTTACAGGCCATGGAAATATTCATGCGTTGGTAATCCGGATAGCTGCCGCCTTCAAGATAGCCAACGGAGCGGAATGCAATATGGGCCGGATTTTCATTTTTTTCCGAGCAGGCTGCCTCACAGGCATGGCAGCCGATGCAGTTATCTGCGGTAAAGAAAAAGCCATGCTGTTTGTTGCGGTTTGGGTTACAGCCGACTTCCGGGTTTTCGTTGATATATAGCGGGCGATCTTTGGGGGAGTCGGTAATATCCAGCAGATCTATGCGCTGGCCGTAACGGTTTTCTTTCTTACTGTTTTTATCAGACAGAAAGGCGTAATCCTGCTCCTGGGTGCGTATTTCCCAAAGGCTTGAAGGTTTTTTCTCTTTAACTTCTTGGGTGGTTGGCTCAGGATGATAGGATTGGACGCCCAGGCCATCCTGGCCAAGTTCACTGCTGTCTATCTTGTCCTGTGACAGGTCTTGCTTGATAAACTGATTCATAAATAAGGTTTCCTTAAAACGCCCTGCGTTCGATATTGAGTCGGGCCGCTTCTGTCTGAGCTATTTTTTCGATGCGCACCGCACATTGCTTGAATGCCGGTTGACGGGAATAAGGGTCGAGCAAGCCCAGGGTGAGCCGGTTAACACAGTCAAAATAGTGAAAGGGGATAAAAACCATGTTGCGTGGCACCCTGTGGGTGAGTTGCACCATCACCACGGCGTCGCTTCGTCGGCTGACCAGGCGGATATAGGATTGGTGCGCTATGCCCAGCTCCTTGGCGGCATCCGGGTTCATTTCCATATAGGGTGTCGGGCTGAACTTGTTGCAGTTGCCGATTTTTCCGGTACGAGTTCTGGTATGAAAATGTTCAACGACGCGGCCGCTGTTTAACCAGAAAGGGTAGTCCGGACAAGGCTGTTCGTTGTTATTAAAAAAGGCGATGGGGAGCAGGTTTGCCTTGCCATTCGAGGTCTGAAATTGACCATCCGTATACAACCTGGCGTCTCCCTTAAGGCCGCTATCACCTTCTCGGTGCGGCCATTGTATTCCCCTGGCGGCGATGATTTTTTCATAGCTCATACCGGAAATATCCAGGGTGCGCTGCTTACCTTTTGACAGTTGCTTCATTTCCTCGAATACCTGCTCGGCCTGGTCGGGAAAACTTATTTTCCGGCCATTTTCAAAGCGTTTGGCCAGGGCATTAAAAATCCATAAGTCGGGCTTTGAATTGGCAAATGGGGGAAAAACATTGGTGGTCAGGTTGACCCGCCTTTCGGTATTGGTATGACACCCCTCCTTTTCCGCCCAGACGGAGGCCGGCAGGAAAACATGAGAATACTGGTTGGTTTCCACATCCTGATAGATGTCCTGTATCACCAAAAACTCAAGCTTTTCCAGCGCCTTGCGGATACGCCCGGTATTGGGCATAGAAGTCATGGGATTGGTGCCTATAATCCAAAGCCCCTTGATTTCGCCCGTTTCTATGGCGGGAAAGATATCCGTTTGTTGCAGGCCGCGCTTTTGAGGAAAAAAATCCGCATCTATGCGCCAAAAATCTGCGATTTCCTGCCTGTCTGCCGGGTTTTCCAAATAGCGATAGCCGGGCAGGCCCGAGCAGGAGGACCACTCCCTGGTGCCCATGGCGTTACACTGGCCTGTGATGGACAAACTGGTGCCTCCCGGCTTGCCGATATTGCCGGTGATCAGGTTCAGGTTGTTGATATTAACGACACCGTCCGAGCCATGGGTGGACTGGTTGATGCCCATGGTCCAGATGCTCATGGCCGCCGGTGCATTGGCGTAGAGGCGGGCGACATTGCGTATGGTGTCTTCGTCTATGCCACAGATGTGCTGGGCTTTTTTCGGGTCGTAGTCTTGTACGCAAGCCTTGACCTGCTCAAAGCCCTGGGTATGGGCATCGATATAGGCCTGATCCTGCAGCCCTTCATCCAGGATGACGTAGAGCATGGCATTGATCAGCACAGTGTCTGTGCCGGGTGTGATGGGCAGATGGATATCGGCAAACTGGGCCAGCATGGTGACTCTGGGATCCACGACAATTAGCGGAAACTTACGTTTTTCCAGCGCCTCCTTTAAGCGCCAGTAAATAATGGGGTGCTGTTCCGGCAGGTTCGAGCCGAATGCCATCAGGCAGTGGGTGTGCTCAAAGTCATCATAACAGCCGGGAGGACCGTCGGAGCCAAAGGAGCGTTTGTAGCCGCTAACGGCTGATGCCATGCAGAGTGTGGTATTGCCATCATAGTTATTGGTGCCGATACAGCCGCGAACCAGCTTGCCCAGGGTATAAAACTCTTCCGTAAGCAGCTGGCCGCTTGAGACTATGGCGAAGGCATCTTTTCCGTATTTTTTCTGAATTTCCTTGATGTTATCGGCTGTGGTATCCAGTGCCTGCTCCCAAGAGGCTTTTTCAAATTCCTGATAGTGCTTATCTCTGATCAAGGGCTCTGTGCCCCGGCCGGCACTGTCGAAAAGCTCATACTCGGTCAGGCCCTTGATGCAAAGCTTGCCCCGGTTAACATCGGCGCCGGCGTGGCCTCGGCTTGTTACCAGCTTATTGTTTTCGTTTACCCCTAACTCGATGGAACAACCGGTCGAGCAATAATTGCAGGTGGTGTAGTGCCACTGGCTGACTTTCTTACTGGGAATTTTTATCGGTTTTCTGTTTTTACGTCCAAACAGCATGCCTAGGTCCTGATACTCACTTAGCTTTAATCACTAATGCCCTGACAGCAAAAAGTGGACCTAAAGGAAAAACTGCTAATTAACAGTCACTTGTGTCTTACGGGTTAAACGGGAATGATTATTATTGGTGCTTAAGGGGCTATTTTGGTGCAATTATTCTAATTTTTCGGCTAAGGACCATTAGGGGGGAGCCTGGCCGCCGATCTGGGACTAATCAGTATTATTGGCTGTAATCCAGCTGGAGAGCTTTTTTGCGACGATTTCCTGAGCCAGGGGTTTTGAAATATAGTCATTCATGCCGGCGCTCAGGCATTTTTCTTTGTCACCTTTCATATTGTTGGCGGTCATGGCAATGATGGGGATATTGGCATTGATCGCATTGTCTTGGCCCGATCGAATATATTGGGTGGTTTCATAACCATCCATTTCCGGCATTTGGCAATCCATAAGGATAAGATGGTAGGGGGTGGTGTTATTGGCTTTTTTCAGTGCCTTTATTGCTTCCAGCCCATTGCTGGCGACATCTGTGCAATAGCCTAAACCCTTAAGAAAACCCAAGGCAACCTGCTGGTTAATCCTGTTGTCCTCGACCAGGAGTAATTTAGCTTCCCTTTTGGCCGATGTTTTTTTCAGGCTGGAAATATAGTGTTTTGTTACCAAAGGTGTTGCCCTCTCCAGCGCCTTGCCATTATCAAAAACAATATCCAGGGCGTGACATAAGTCCGAGTCCACAATCGGCTTGATCAGATAGGCAGAAAAGCCAAGTTCGGCACAATGGCGAGCGTCGCCCCTTGTCCCCGTGGAAGTCAGCATGATCAGCTTAAGGTCTTTATGCTTGTCAATTTTTTTGATGCGCCTGCACAGGGTATCGCCTGACATTTTCGGCATTTGCATATCTATGATGGCCGCGGAAAAATAGCCTTGCTCCTCCTGCGCCAATATCGCTAATGCCTGTTCTCCATTGCTTGCTTCCCGGATATCAAGCCCCCATAGGGCCAGCTTTTTGCTCAGCACTTGCCTGCTGGTTTTATTATCATCAACCACCAGGACTCTATCGCCTCGTAAATCCGTTTTAGGCAATAAAGCAGGAAACTTTTGGCTGGCTTTCAGCTTGATATCAAAGCTAAAAAGGCTGCCTTTTCCGACCCGACTCTCTACGCAGATATCGCCTCCCATCAATTGGCATAGTTGACTCACTATGGATAGCCCTAGGCCGGTGCCGCCATATTCGCGCGTGGTAGAGGCATCAACCTGGGTAAAGGCGTCAAATAGGCTAGCTAGTTTTTCCTTGGGAATGCCTATGCCGGTATCGCTCACCGACATTTGTAAGCTGATATCCTGCTGATTGAGCCGGTGCAAGCTGGCGGTGATCACTATTTCACCTCTGGAGGTGAATTTTACGGCATTACCAATAAGGTTGGTCAGTATTTGGCGTAACCTGCCGGGATCCCCTATCACCATGGAATGCTTTATGCCCGTGGTATCAAGAATGAGTTCCAGGTTTTTCTCTTTAGCCTTTACGGCAATGGTTTGTACCAGGTCTTCCAGGTGGCTTTTCAGGTCAAAATCTATGGTGTCTATATCCAGCTTGCCGGCTTCAATCTTTGAAAAGTCCAAAATGTCATTGATCAGGTGCAATAGCGTATCTGCACTGGATTGGGCCAGGTGGCTCAAGTGTTGCTGCTCTTTTGTCAATTTGGTTTCCGCCAGTAAATGCAACATGCCAAGCACGCCATTCATTGGCGTACGGATTTCATGGCTCATATTGGCTAAAAACTGGGACTTGGAGCGATTGGCGATTTCCGCCTGTTCTTTTTGCTTTTTGTTGTCATCTGCCAGCTGTCTGAGCATTCGCTCTTTCATCACTGAACTGGTGATATCATTGATAAGGATTTCACACAGGTTCTGCTCTGCCTGATGGCTGATCTTTTTAATGCTGATCTGCTGATGTAGCCTGTATTTTTCTTCGCCCAAATGGCCTTTTTGATATAAGGGCAGGGGACAAGGGGAGAAAGTACTGGACAGTTTGCTCGGTAGTCCCATGGTTAAGGCGTCAACACAGGCTTGCTCTAACCTGGCCTCACTGAATTCGGGAAAGACCTCAGTCAGCTTTTTCAATATAGCGTGGCTATGAGAAATACCCGAGTGGTCACTTATCCACTGATTAAAGAAAATGATCTCTTGATTTTGGTTGATAATTATAATGCCAACATTTAGCTGGTTTAAGGAATTGTACAAAATATCTGCTGAAATCTGGCTGTGTTTCATTGTTAGGCAATATCAGGCATTGTTTTTCTGGGTGATTCCATAGACGAAATGACGGACCGAGTTTTGAAATATCTCCAGTGAGGTGATATCCATTAAAAAGGAAATATGTCCTTCAATGTTCTCGGTGGGTAAGGAGAAGTTGACTTTAATATAGAGGGACCAGTCGTTGTTACTGTCAAATGTGAATACCCGGTCAATACTGCCCTGGATAAACTCAGGTAACTCTATTTTGATAGAAGATTTTAGAAAGTTAATTACCGTGCCAAAACAAGCGTTTAAGATTATATTGCCCACTTCAACCAGGGAGTCTTGCTCCAGCTCGGTAAGAGCTTCGAGGGGGATTTTATTCTCCAGCAGGGCGCTGACCAGCTTTAATCCGCTTTCCTTGCCAAACATTAAGGATGCCTGGCCATTAAAGTCGCCGGAAAAGTCCTGTACTACGGCACTGACCTCATTTTCGCCATTGAAGCTGAATTTCATTTTGGTTGTTTCATTGGGCAGGATGGCAACCTTAGGTACGGTCAGGTCGACAGTTTGGGAAACCATTTGACTCAGAGAATGTGCAGCCCTGCCAATGCCGATATTAAACATTTCGGTCAGTGCATCTATTTCCAGAGTAGATAATTCATCCTGCATATCTATTTCTTTGTTAGTTGTTTAGGAAGCCAACAACCACATCTTCCACTATCGGCTTGTTTAGGAAAGTCACGCCGGCCCGAGTCGTTTTATCCCTGATCTCATCCTGTATATTGGCGGTTAACAAGGCTCGCTTGGGAATATTGACCCTGTTTTTCAGCTGGTTAATGAGTTCAAGGCCATCCATACCCGGCATATTAAAATCGATAAGGGCGATATCAACCCGAACGTCTTCATCCAGCTGGTTCAGGGCCTGCTCGCCGCTATTGGCTTCTATAATAATTGCGTCTGGGATATTTGATTCAATGATGGTTTTAAGCATGATTCTGGAGACCATGCTGTCATCAACGACTAAAATCGTCCGGCTCATTTGACCTTCCCTGTATAAAGTCACTTATAGACAATTAAAAAGCTTATGCAGCAAATAGGGATTGATCAAGGTAATCCCTATTTAAATTCTTATCGTATCGGGTAAAAAATACAGAAATGGCTTGCTTTCCCGAACCGAGACTGTGCCTCTGGGAGCAGATATTTTTAAAGGATTAAAAGGGGGGCTTGCTTTAAGAGGAGTATTGGCAGGGCCGTTATTTGAAAGCTAACGGCCCTAAAGCTTGCCTAAAGGTGTTCTATGACCATACAACCGGCGGAATAGCCGGCACCGAACGAACAGATCAGCGCCTTGTCCCCCGTTTTCATATCGTCATGAAAACGGTGGAAAGCAATAATGGAGCCCGCAGAGGCGGTATTGGCAAATTCGTCCAGAATAATGGGGGCCTCATTTTCTTCCGGATCTCTTCCCAGCACTTTCTTGGCCACGAAAGTGTTCATATTGATATTGGCCTGATGCAGAAAGAGCCTTTTTAACTCGTCCGGGCTGACCCTGGCTTCATCCAGCTGTTCTTCAATCAGCTTGCATACCATGGGCAGGACTTCCTTAAACACCTTGCGCCCCTGCTGCACGAACATTTTATCGTCGTCAAACATGGTTTGTGGGGTGCAGCGATTGACATGACCGAAATTACTGCGAATATTGTTGGAAAAGGTGGTCATGGGCTTGGTGGTTAACAGCTTAAAACAGTGTTCTGCGGTTGCCGTTTCCTGGTGTTCAACCACAACTGCGGTGGCAACGTCACCAAAAATAAAGTGGCTGTCCCTGTCCCTTAAATTGAGCTGGGGAAAAACAAACTCCGGGCTGATAACCAATACGGTTTTTGCCGTGCCGCCCCTGAGCGCATTGGCGGCGTTCATAATACCGAATGTTGCGGAAGAGCAGGCGACCAGCATATCGTATGCCCAGCCGCCACAACCGAGCTGTTTTTGCACTTCGATGGCGATGGCCGGATAGGCCCTTTGGGTATAGGAGCAGGCAACTATGATGAGATCAATATCCTGAGCGGTTTTGTTTGCGGCCTGCATTGCCTGTTTAGCGGCGGCAACCGCCATTTCGGCCTGTACAGACAAGTCTTCGTTACTGCGCTCAGGTACCAATGGCATCATGGTCTTGGTATCCAGGGCGCCATTCTTGTACATTACGTAACGGCTTTTGATCCCGGATGCCTTCTCAATAAATTCACTCGATGAAGGCTTTAATTCTTCCAGTTCTCCGGCGTCTATAGCGGCCCTGTTTTCGGTGTTATATTCCTCAACATATTGATTGAATGCACCAACCAACTCATCATTTGAAATACTATGCGGAGGGGTATATAAGCCTGAACCACTGATGACGACTGACATTAACTAAGCTCCCGAAACTGATCTGACCATTTGATTTAGGGCATTATAACCAAAGCTGATATAGAAGTTGATACAAACTTGGCTTAATTTTGCATAAAAGTCCAATGAAGTTAAGTCGGGCTATTTGCTTTAATCAGCAAGAGCCAGAAATTGCTTATTGAGGAAATTATCGTTTTGGGTTGTAAAACTGGAAAAATATGACATGTAGCCAGCAAGAAGATAAAAACAAAAAAGCAGCCTAAGCTGCTTTTTAGTCTTGAGCCATGAATTTATTAAAACTGGCTATTGCGGATTATAAACATAATCCAGAATACCCAATGCCGCTTTTCTGCCCTGATCTATGGCGGTTACCACAAGATCCGAGCCCAGCACCATATCGCCTCCGGCAAAGACATTGGCCTTGCTGGTTTGCAGGGCAAATTCACTGTCATCTTTTGCGATAACACGCCCCTTGGCATCCACCTCGACACCGGCATCTTTCATCCATTGTGGTGGACTGGGCAGAAAGCCAAAGGCGATGACCACGGCATCGGCCTCCATGACAAACTCCGAGCCAGAAATGGGCTCAGGGCTGCGTCGGCCATTGGCGTCCGGCGCTCCCAGCTGGGTCTTAACAAATTTAACGCCGGTAGCATTGCCATTGGCATCAATCGCTATATCCAGGGGCTGCAGGTTAAAGGCAAAATTAACTCCTTCCTCCTTGGCGTTCTGCACCTCGCGTGGTGAACCCGGCATATTGGCCTCATCACGGCGGTAGGCACAGGTGACAGAGGTTGCTCCCTGGCGCACCGAGGTGCGGACACAGTCCATGGCGGTATCACCACCACCCAGTACCACGACTTTTTTGCCATTAAAGTTGACATAAGGCTTAGCATTGTCTGTGATCCCCATCAGCTTCTGGGTATTGCCGATCAGAAAGTCGAGCGCATTATAGACACCATTGGCCCCCTCATTGTCGAAGCCACCCGTCATGTCCGTGTAGGTGCCCAGCGCCAAGAACACGGCATCATACTGGTCACTGAGTTCCTGGAAGCTGACATCCGTGCCGACATTGGTGTTGAGGCGAAACTCTATGCCCATGCCCTCGAATACCTCGCGGCGGCGGGCAATAACATCTTTTTCCAGCTTAAAGGAAGGAATGCCAAAAGTAAGCAAGCCACCTATTTCGGCATTGCGATCATAAACTACGGCATCGACACCGTTCCGGGTCAGTACGTCTGCACAGGCGAGTCCCGCGGGGCCCGCACCAATAACGGCGACCTTTTTCCCCGTCTTGATGACATGGGACAGATCCGGTTTCCAGCCCTGGGCAAAGGCGGTATCGGTAATGTATTTTTCGATATTGCCTATGGTAACGGCGCCAAACTCATCGTTTAAGGTACAGGCAGACTCGCAAAGCCTGTCCTGCGGGCAGACTCGGCCGCACATTTCCGGCAGGCTGTTGGTTTGATGGCAGAGCTCGGCGGCTTCAAAAATCTTGCCTTCGGTGACCAGCTCCAGCCACTGTGGAATATAGTTGTGCACCGGACACTTCCATTCACAGTAGGGGTTGCCACATTCCAGGCAGCGATCTGCCTGGCCGGCACTCTGATCGCTGCTGAGCGGTTTGTATATTTCGACAAAGTCGATTTGTCGCTGTGCTATCGGTTTTTTCGGCGGATCAATACGCTTAACGTCGATAAACTGATAAATATTCTTACTCATATCTGTGTCTTCCTCATTTCACGTTATTGTGCTTGAACGCGAAGTTCTGCAGATGAACGGCTGCGATGTCCCAACAGGGTTTTAACATCGGTCGCCTTGGGCTTAACCAGTCTGAACATGGGGGCGAAACGGTCAAAATCGTCCAATATTTCCTGTGCCCGCAAGCTGCCAGTTTCTTCCAGATGTTGGTTGATAATGCCACGAAGATGTTCCTGGTGGATAACCAGATCTTCAATGGGCAGCATTTCGATGGAATCTTTGTTGAGACGGACGTCCAGATCGTCATCTTCATCAAGTACATAGGCAAATCCGCCCGTCATTCCGGCACCAAAGTTAACCCCCACTTGCCCCAGAACGGTAACAATACCGCCCGTCATATATTCACAGGTGTGATCGCCCGTGCCTTCAATTACGGCCTGGCTGCCTGAGTTACGGACGGCAAAACGTTCGCCCGCTCGGCCACAACCGAATAGCTTGCCGCCGGTTGCGCCATAGAGGCAGGTGTTGCCCATGATCATGGTTTTATGGCTTTGATATTCCACTCCTTTCGGCGGCTTAATCACCAGCTTGCCGCCAGTCATGCCTTTACCAACATAGTCGTTGGCATCTCCGGTTAATATCATTTCCAATCCGCCGGCGTTCCAGACACCAAAACTTTGGCCTGCCGTGCCGCATAGGTGCATGGTAATAGGGTTGGCTGCCATGCCTTGATCGCCATGATGGCGAGCAATTTCTCCCGAAAGGGCGGCGCCAACCGAGCGATCCGTATTCTGGATGCTGAACCTGAACTCACCGCCTGAGCTATGGGCTACGGCATCTGTTGCCGCCGCCAGCATCTCTTGGTTTAACTGGCCTTCATCAAATGGGGTATTGGCCTCTGTTTGATAAAGGGCGGTATTGTCTGTGGCCACTACCGGTGCAATAATGGGGGACAGGTCAAGTTTTTGCTGCTTGGCACTGATACCGGCCAAAGGCACCAGCAGATCGGTACGTCCGATAATGGCGGTCAGGCTTTCTACCCCTAACTTGGCCAGGATCTCACGCACATCCTGGGCAACAAACTTAAAGTAGTTCATGACCTGATCCGGCAAGCCCTTAAAGAAGTTTTCACGCAGCACATCGTCCTGGGTGGCAACACCCGTCGCGCAGTTGTTCAGGTGACAGATACGCAGGAATTTACAGCCCAGGGTGATCATGGGCGCGGTACCAAAACCGAAGCTTTCTGCCCCCAGTATCGCCGCCTTGACGATATCAATGCCGGTTTTCAAGCCACCGTCTACCTGAAGGCGGACCTTGTGACGCAAACCATTGGCTACCAGTGACTGGTGGGCTTCCGCCAGACCAAGTTCCCAGGGACAGCCGGCATATTTAACCGAAGTCAGCGGGCTGGCGCCCGTGCCACCGTCATAGCCGGAAATGGTGATAAAATCGGCATAGGCCTTGGCAACGCCTGAGGCAATGGTGCCAACACCAGGACCGGAAACCAGCTTCACCGAGATAATGGCCCTGGGATTGACCTGCTTAAGGTCAAAAATCAACTGGGCCAAGTCTTCTATCGAGTAGATATCATGATGAGGTGGCGGCGAAATCAAAGTTACACCCGGCACGGAAAACCTTAACTTGGCGATCAAGGGCGTGACCTTATCACCCGGCAGCTGGCCGCCTTCGCCCGGCTTGGCACCTTGGGCCACCTTGATTTGCAGGACATCGGCATTGACCAGGTAGTGCGGGGTGACACCGAAACGGCCAGAGGCAATTTGCTTGATACGGGAGTTTTTCACCGTGCCGAATCTACGCTCGTCTTCCCCCCCTTCACCCGAGTTGGAGCTGCCGCCCAGGCGGTTCATGGCAATGGCCAGGGCTTCGTGGGCTTCAGGACTCAGGGCACCGATGGACATGGCGGCACTGTCGAAACGCTTATACATTTCGGTGTCAGACTCCACCCTGTCTATGGCAATGGCCTGGGTATCCTCTTTCAATGCCAGCATATCCCTTAGGGTGGCGATGGGCCTGTTATCTACTTCATTGGCAAATTTCTTATACTCACCATAGTCACCACTTTGTACCGCGCTTTGCAGGTACCTGACCACATCCGGGTTAAAGGCGTGATACTCGCCGCCATGGACATATTTAAGCAAGCCGCCGTGATTTACCTTCTGATGTGGCAAGAAGGCCTTGCGCGACAGGTTGATATTGTCCTGTTCTATATCCGCAAAGTTGGCACCCTGGATACGGCTTGGCAGATCCGGGAAGCATAGCGTCATGATATCAGTATGCAGGCCAATGACTTCAAACAGGCCGGCGCAGCGGTAACTGGCGATGGTGGAGATGCCCATTTTGGACAGGATTTTCAACAGGCCCTTGTTAATGCCGTTACGGTAATTTTTAACCGCTTCACGAGGCGATAAATCTATCTGGCCTTTTTCCACCATTTGCTCAACGGTTTCAAACGCCAGGAATGGATATACGGCGGTTGCCCCCAGGCCTAGCAATACGGCAAACTGGTGAGAGTCACGAGCCGAAGCGGTTTCGACAATAATATTGGAGTCACAGCGCAATTGCTGGTCCACCAGGCGCTTTTGTACCGCGCCTACCGCCATGGCGGCCGGAATAGGCACCAGGCCGGGATGGATTTGGCGATCGGACAAGATCAGGATAACGGTATTCTTATTACGCACCAGATCTTCCGCCTCATCACACAGGCGCTGAATGGCATTTTCCAGCCCTTCGTCCGGATCATAGTTTAAGGTCAGCGTATCCGAGCGATAGTTTTCCGGATCCAGTTCACGCAGTTGTTTGATGCCTGTGTACATCAAAATAGGGGTTTCAAATAAGATTCTGTCGGCATGACCTGTGGTTTCATTGAAAACATTATGCTCACGGCCTATGCAGGTGCCGAGCGACATGACATAACTTTCACGCAGCGGATCTATTGGCGGGTTGGTGACCTGGGCAAATTGCTGGCGAAAATAGTCATACAAGGTACGTGGCTGGCTGGACAGCACGGCCATGGGGGTATCGTCTCCCATGGAGCCGGTTGCTTCCTGGCCATTTTCAGCCAACGTTTTAATAACCTGCTGAATTTCTTCATAGCTGTAGTTAAACATCTTATGGTATTCGTTTAACTGGTGATCGCTAAAGACTCGCTGGCCGATAAGTTCTGCGTCCAGCTTATCAAACGGGATCAGGCGGCGGATATTTTTGTTCAGCCAGTCACGGTACGGGTGGCGAACCTTTAATTCATTATCAATATCATTGGAATTGAATACTTTACCCGTATAGGTATCTATGGCCAGCATTTCGCCCGGACCGACACGGCCTTTTTCTACCACTTCATCTTCGCCATAATCCCAAATGCCCACCTCAGAGGCCAGAGTGATAAAGCCGTCACGGGTAATAACATAGCGGGCGGGACGCAGGCCGTTTCTGTCCAGGTTACAGGCAACATGGCGACCATTGGTCATCACCACACCGGCCGGGCCATCCCAGGGCTCCATATGCATGGAGTTAAATTCATAAAAGGCCTTAAGGTCGTCATCCATCAGCGGACTGTTTTGCCAGGCTGGCGGCATTAAGAGTCGCATGGCGCGATACAGATCCATGCCACCGGCCAGGAAAAGTTCCAGCATATTATCCAGTGACGAAGAATCGGAGCCGCTCTCGTTAACAAAAGGGGCGGCATCTTGCAAATCAGGCAGTAATGGAGACTGGAATCTATAGGTACGTGCCCGGCTCCACTGGCGGTTACCCCGTATAGTATTGATTTCACCGTTATGGGCAAGGTATCTAAAGGGTTGGGCCAGGTGCCATTGTGGCGAAGTATTGGTGGAGAACCTCTGGTGGAAAACACATATCGCAGATTGCATGCGAATATCGGCCAGGTCCAGGTAAAAGTTGGGCAGATCCACCGGCATCATCAGGCCCTTGTAGATGGTGACCAGGCAGGACAGGCTGGCAATATAAAAGCGTTGATCGCTGATGCGTTTTTCGGCGCGGCGGCGTGCCATATAGAGGCGACGTTCGAGATCGCGATTTCGCCATCCCGGAGGCGCATCGACAAAAATCTGTTCTATGGCGGGCAAGTTGCTGCTGGCGATTTCACCCAAAATAGCGGTATTGGTGGGCACGACGCGCCAGCCGACTAGGGTCAAGGTTTCACGGGCCAGTTCTTCTTCAAGGATTTTCTTGGACAGTGCCGCTTCGACAGGATCAGGGTTTAGAAATATCATACCGACCGCATATTTGCGGCCAAGCTGCCACTGGTTTTCTTCGGCAATGGCACGGAAAAAGCTATCGGGTTTTTGCAATAACAAACCACAACCGTCACCGGTTTTACCATCTGCGGCGATGCCTCCCCTGTGCTGCATTCGGTCAAGTGCAGCGATCGCCGTTTTAATCAGCTTATGGCTAGTTTCACCCTCTTGGTGGGCGATTAAACCAAATCCACAATTGTCTTTTTGATAGTTGGGATCGTAAAGCTGCATGTTGTTTCTCCTAATAAAAATACCGACTTGGTAAAGGGAATAGCAAGAATGGAATAAAGTTATAAAAAAAATGCATAATTATCCCTCTCTTGACCAAGAAGAACTCTTTACACTAAACACTTATTAGGCAAAGGTCAACAAAAATAGAGCATTTGCTCGTAATTTTTTTACATAAAATTCCTTAGTTGATAATTATTCTTATTTAGCTTACAGGTCTTGTTTTTACTGGTTTTTAGCTGGTAGCCAAGAAAATCACTGCCTGTACTGGCATCTGAAAGTTTTCATGAATTCGAATATTTTCTTAGAAAAGCGGCGCTATTTCTCTTAGACTTTGGTCGTAAATTTTTATTCACTATTTATTCACTTTTTATGCGTATGGTATAGACAAGTTTGGATTCTTCTCTCTTTGGAAGTATCAGTGGTTGACCACTTGGCTGGCAAAGTTAGCGGATAAGGTATGCTGTTTATCGGAGTTGATAAGGGATATTGGACAGTTTGGAAGGAATATCAGGGGTTGTGCCTGAAGATATTCAGGCACAGAGATTAATGCTTTAAGGCTGATAGCCACCAGGTACGCCCTTGGTGGTGACGCTGACCGCATCGTGGGCATGTAAGGATTCCAGGTGGTTGATGCGTAGCCAGAAATCGTCATATTCTGTCGCCAGGTTCATGCTGTGCTGTAAACGGCGCGCGGCATCTTCACAGAACATCAGGTTTTGGCCGTTTAAGCGGGCAAACTCCTGTTCGTCTTCACGCTTAACTGCCGCCTGAACCGGCGTTTGTAGCGAGTCTTCTATGGTATCAACCAGATCTGTTATCGGAAACTCACTGACACCCGTGCTAAGTTTGACCTTTACCTCGGCAACCGAGCGCTGACTATGTGGAGTGGCCACTATCCCCTCGGTTGTGCCCAGCCATTCGTGCACCTCTTCCAAGTTTAATGCACCCGGATCGGTAAACTTCTCTTTAAAGGCCTTTTGAATTAGCTGACGCGCCAGGGCTGCCGAACAGGGGCAGGTCGATGAATAACGCACATCAATGGCAAGCTCGATATCCAGCTCGCCTTGATTTAGGCGGCCGGTTATTGTTACCGGGTAGGCTTTCCAGCCTTGCTTGCCACTGATCAGGGACTTCCGGCGCAGGTGATAATCGAAACTGAACTGTACCTTGGCATTATCACTAAGATCCTGATGGCTGCTGATAAAGCCGTCCAGCAAGGTCACCAGGCTCTGGTAGTTGAGTACATTTTCGCGCGACAAGTCATCTAAAAGCAGGTAAAGCCGAGACATATGGATGCCCTTTGCCTGAGGCTCTTTTAAATTTACGAATGCGTCAACATGAGCTGAAACCATGCGCTCGGCTTCACCTTTAGAAGCAACCATTAAAGGTATTTCTATATTGCTCATACCAACCCAGTCAAGTTTGCCTTCGGTTTGTGCCGTCGTGTGGTTGGCAATATCCGGCATTGATGTCGGCATTTTTACTCCGCTATAAAAGTACAAAATTACATAAGGGACTTTTGAGCTTTCGCTGTTAGTTTTTGTTCGAGATAAAAGCGTTTTAATCGCGGCGAGCAGTATGAAGCTTAGTCATTCTAAGCAATTGCTGCTCAACAAAGAGTAAAATGCTTTTAGCCGAACCTGTTAGGCAGTGTTTGTTGGGTATTTCTACTGCGTTATCGCCTTTTAATGTAGAACAACTACACTACAAAGGCTCTGCCTTGTATAAACCCCCAACAAACTACCGCAAAAATAACCTCGAAAGTTCAATAGCCCCTAGACCAGTATATGTGCCTGGTAATGTCTAAATTCAAGGGCGCATATTCTATCCTAATTTTGCCGTGAATAATCATAATTATTTCGATAAAAGCTATCGAAATTCTGCATCTTTGATGAATACCCCAGCAAAAAGGTCGGCTATTTTGAACGAAATCCGGGCTAAAATCAAATCAGCTGCTTATACCAATTGAAATAATAAATTGACCAACTTAGAGCTGCATTAGCGAACTTAGAACAAACAAAATTATTTAAACATAGTTATTCTATATTTCATTAATTTTGTGAAGTTATCAGTTTGCTAATAAGCTCCCAAAGGGCGAGTTTAAAAGGCTTATATGCTGCGTTATTGATTTTGGCAAGGACCCTACATGGATGTAGGTAATTAGACAATGCAGGAGCAATTGTCCTGAATAACCATTCTCTGCAATCAATGTCTTGCCTCTAAGCCTTTTAACTCTCGCTAAGTGATCAATTAATTAATTCACTTGGTATTAGCCCCTGAGCCAAATGCCTTAGGCTTTCTGGGTTTAATGCGGATGACAATGCCAACAGGCTTGTTACAATGCCCTATCAATTAATAACCAGGTGTTAATGTGAGCGAAGAAAATTTACTGGATAAAGAATTGCTAACGGGTTATCTGGATAATTTGGGCAGTGATCTGGTCAGGCAGATGCTGGAGCTGTATGTCGCCCAGTCGGAAACCTATCTAAATGAAATTCATGCCGCCTTGCAAGCTGACTCTCAGGAGTTATGGCAAGAGCGTTGTCATAAAATGAAGGGGGCGGCGGGCAGTGCCGGCTTTGTCCAGGTCCATGCCAAGCTGGTGGTAATAGAGAAGTCTGGCGAAGGGCAAGCCGCTAAAAAGCAGCACCTTGACGATTTGCAGGCTTTGAATCAGCAAACCATTGCGGCCTTTAACGCCTGGCTGGACTAGAGGCTGTTGATCTTTGTTCATATTTTCTGCAATAGGCTATTTTTGATGCTAGCAAAGCAGAATGAACGCCGTTTGGTTATTCCAAATGAGTGACATTCTAATGCTGCTAGCGTTAAAAATAACCATTGCCCATAGGGCTGAGGCTAAAACCGCCTTACTCTACGTTGAAAAATGCTGATTTAGATGACTAAATGACACAATTTCCGCCTTGATTAAGGCGATTTTATCTCTCAGCAGAATTATTGAACCAAGATCAACAGCCTCTACGCAACCTGGCAGTGCTATTCTACCGTACCAATAAAGCGGTAGCCCTCACCGTGTATGGTGTTGATAAGCTCAGGCGAGTCGGCGACTGATTCAAAGTGTTTGCGCAAACGCCTGATGGTAACGTCTACGGTTCTGTCGTTGGAGCGTAAATCCCGCCCTGTCATTTCCTTGATCAGCTGCTGGCGTGTCACTATTTGTCCGGCATTTTCAATCAGCAGGCGCAGGGCTCTGTATTCACCACGTGGAATGGCAATGATTTCGCCGTTAGGCGAGGTCATCTTTCTTGAATTGCCGTCAAGTGTCCAGCGATTAAACTTGATAATGGCGTTGTCGGGTTCACTTTTGCTTTGCGTGATACGATTTAGGATATTGCGGGCACGAATGGTGAGCTCTCTTGGATTAAACGGCTTGGTGAGATAATCATCCGCGCCAATTTCCAAACCGAGAATCTTATCGATATCGCTATCGCGACCGGTCAGGAAAATAAGCCCCAGTTCCCGGTTATCGGTCAGTTCTCTTGCCAGTAGCAAACCGTTTTTACCCGGCAGGTTGATATCCATAATCACCAGGTTAATGGCGTTTTGCTGAAGCTGATGATTCATGCTGTCGCCATCGGTAGCTTCGAATACCTGATATCCTTCCGCTTCAAATAAATTACGTAGATTAAAGCGTGTTACATCTTCATCTTCTACGATTAGAATATGAGGCTTTTGCATCTGAACTCATCCAATATTAATCGTTAATTAGCAAGGGCATACCTACTAATTATAGTGAATATTTGTGAATAACACTGTTATATAGCTGCAGGGCTAGCCACAATTCCATAAAAGTTACCGCTATGTTATATAACCTAAAGCGAAAACTCAATCCAGTCTGCCATTAAGACCCTATTGAAGGGCCTAATGAACGGGGAAATTGATATCAAAATTAACGCCTTTGCCTGGCTCGCTATCCAAATTAATGGTGCCCCCCAAGGCCTGGGTGACCAGGTTATAGACCAGGTGCAGCCCCAGGCCGCTACCCCCTTCACCCCGCTTGGTGGTGATAAAGGGGTCGAAAACCTTAGTGCGAATGGCCTGGTCAATGCCTTTGCCGTTGTCCTGATAGCCAATATGTAACTGGCCGCTAAGCAGCATAATATTAATCTGGATTAAGCCTGAATCTCGCCCTTCAAATCCGTGGATCACTGAGTTAAGGATCAGATTAATGAGGATCTGGTTAATGGGGCCAGGCTTGCTGGTGACCATAAGATCGTCCGGGCAGTTCAGCTCAATCTGATAAGGGGTCTTTTTCAACTGTGGTGCCAGGGTCAACAAGACTTCATTTAACAGTTCGCTGACATTAAACAGGCGATCGTTTTCGTTTGACTGGTCCACGGCAACCTTTTTAAAGCTGGAAATCAGGTCCGCTGCCCGGTTGAGGTTGCGGTAGATAATACCGACATTTTCCTGCCCTTCGGTGAGAAAACGTTTTAACTGGCTGGATTTTAGTGTTTTTTCATCAAAGGCCTGTTTGATTTCATTGAGCCTGTCCGATAGCAAGGTGGAAGCCGTTACGCCCAGGCCTATCGGGGTGTTAACTTCGTGGGCAACCCCGGCCACCATGTCACCAAGGGAGGCCATTTTTTCACTTTCCACCAGCTGGCCCTGGAACTGATGCAATTTTTCCAGGGTTGACAGCAACTCCTGGTTGGACTCTTTCAGTGCGTCGGTGCGCTTGTTGACCTTGTCTTCCAGCTCATGGTTGAGCTTCAATATTTGCTGTTCGGCATTGTCCTGTTTGATCAAGTGCTTTTCTATCCGGCTGAGCATGATATTGACGTTCCTCGCCAGTATATCGACGTCCTTATAGGCCATTTGATCGCAACGAATGCTATAGTCTTTGTGTTGCGATACCTGTTGTATTGTCTCGGTAAGCCTATGTAAGGGGGCGGTAATCTTGTGCTCGAGCCGGGATGTGATCAATAACGAAATCAGGAAGGTCAGGCTCACCACCACGGCCGTAATGATAATAATCTGGCGGGTTAATGCCTCAACCTGCTCCAGGCTGGACTGAATATAAACATAACCCAGCAGGTTTTCGTTTTGTTTGATGGGCACGATAAATTCCAGGTAGTTCTGCTTATATCTGGGAACGGACAGCTCCTCCAGCTCGTCTATTTTGTCGGCAATTGCGGGGTAATTGTTATTCCGGTTATAACTGGTAAAAAAGCCAGGTTGGCTATTGGGGGTCTGAGCATTGTAGACATGGATATAGTTAATATAGGAAACACTGGTTAGCGCGAGTAGCTTTTGGTTGAGGGCATCGTGGTCATCGTTGACTAACGGCTCAATGCTGTACTGGCCAATGATCTGGCTCCAATGGCGAGTATTTTGTTCAACCTGTTTCTCGGCCCCTTCAATAAATATTGAGGCGATAAAGATGGTACTGCTAATCAAGATAATAGAAATAAATCCCGTTATCATGATCAGTAAGGAGCGGCGAATAGGAGGTATTTTATTTGTTGATGTCATTGAGGACTTATTCACCAAAAGGGTTAATGCTTGCTACTACACTGATAATTGATGAAAAGTTAATATATTTCAACTAATGATTAGCAAAAAGCTTGATTGATAATGGGTATGCTTACTAAAAGAACCTTTACTGCCTGAAAAACCATCGCAACGTCTGGCTGCTTATTTATTCCGCCGGCACTGGTATACGGTAAAGCCCTTCTCCTGGCAGATAATCTCGGTTTTGCCAATGGCTTTTTCCATTATCGGGCGATAACGTAGAAAACTGTTGGCAACTATATGTATGCTAGCGCCTGGTTGCATATGTGTTCTTATCCCTTCCAGAAAACTTTCGGTTGCCCGATAGTGGGTTTTGATTCCCTGGTGAAAAGGGGGGTTGGATACTATATGCTGATATCGCCCTGTTACTTCTGACAGGCTATTAGATGCCAGATAGCTGCCAGCCAGCTTGTTTATCGCCAATGTCTTTTCGGCGGATTTTAATGCCAGTGCACTGACATCCACCAGGGTCAAGTCTATATCGGAGTACTTTTTGCCGATCAGGCCGGCAATAACCCCGGCACCACAGCCAAAATCAAGCACCTTGCCCGTCATGGTTTCAGGCAGGTGATGCAGCAGTATGTCCGTTCCCTTGTCCAGGCCTTCCTGGCTGAAGACACCAGGCAGCGCCGCTATTTCCAGGTTTATTCCCTGAATCTCGATACTGTAATACTTATACCAGTCGTCCAAATTGAACGGGGGCAGGCCTTGAACAAAGGTGCCGCAAAACAGCATGCAATGACGGGCCGCATCTATTTTCCGGTAACCGGATAAATAGTCCTTTATTAATTTCGGACTTGACTTAATGCCGCCGTTTTTCTCGCCAACGATTAAAATTTGTGCATCCTGTGTTAAACAGCCAGACAGCATGGCGAGGGTAAAAGCCAGCTCGGCCTTGCTCTTTGGAAAGGCAAGAATGACCAGATCGTGTTTGATATCTGTCTGGTAATGTGCTGCAAAGCCGGCCTTTACCTTCGGGTAATAACGCTTAGTAACTTCCTGGTATTGCTCAAAGTTATTGGTAAATGTCGATATACTGGCTTGCGGGTAAAGGTCAATATACTCGCTAATCAAATTATCTGCGGTCAGGTTCACTAATAGGGGACTTTCAGCTTCGAGTAAGTCGCTGTTGCGTAGTAATACCTGGCTATAGTTGCTTAGAGACATTCCGGATCCATTAACGGGCATTGCTTGGACGGGCTAATACCAATTGAAATAATAACTCTCGCTAAGTGATCAATTAATTAATTCACTTGGTATAATACATTGATTTGGATTACAAATACCTGAAACTAAACTCAGAGTTTTATGCAACTTGCCGCCACAGTATGTAATAATAGCGCGTATTCTACTTGAATTAGCAAAGATAACCAGTTCGATTTATATTTGACCTGGAATATCCTGTCGAGTGTGGCTGCTTTTAGTTTATGTGATCAAGGAGCTGATTATTTTCAATAAAGCATTTATCTGGATTGCCGTCAGCTGGCTAAAAAGCGATTTGCGCCGCACCTTGCTCAAGCTTCGTTATACGATTGCCGTCGGCTGGCAAAAAAAGCAGCCAAGGGCGGAGGTCTACCTAGCCCTCAACGATCCCTACAGTTTTATGCTGGTGCAGGTTTTGCCCGATCTTGCTCGTCGATTCAACATAGAATTCCGGCTGTTTCTGGTGCATGACAACGTGCCTGGCATGGCGGCCAATATAGGCTTGTGGCGAAACTGGTCGCTGCTGGATGCCAATCGGCTGGCTGAGCAATACAAGCTAATGGCCATTGATAAAAAGCCCAAGCCTGAGGCCCTGATCACGGGACAGCAACTGTGGCAAATCAAGCCAAAAAACCTGGCCAATGCGGCAGATATTTTTCGTAAAACCTGGTTTGATGAGTTTGATGTTCACTATCAATATTCGACTCCTGTCATTAATCATCAGATAAAAAATCAGGCCAGGCAGATGTCCAGGGGTCACTATTTACCGGCCACCATTTATTTTCTCGGTGACTGGTTCTGGGGGGTAGACAGGCTGGATCATTTTGAGCGTCGCTTGCTTGAGTTAGGTCTGGGTCGTGACAAGGAGCGCCCCCTTTACCAGAAAAACCAGTTGCGGTTTTGCCCGGTTAACAGCGAACAGGCAAAAGCTAAAGCCCTTGAGGTATTTGTTTCCATTCGCAGCCCCTATTCCTACCTGGGTTTTATGCAGGCACGGCAGTTGAGTGAACACTATGGTATTCCCCTGGCAATCAAACCCGTCTTGCCCATGCTGATGCAGGGCTTGCCCATGCCTGAAATAAAGCAGAGATATATCTTCTTTGATGCCCTTAGAGAGGCGAAAACCCTGGGTATTCCATTTAATGGCTTTGCCGATCCGCTCGGAGACGGTGTCGTTAATGCTTATCAGGTATTTGCTTACGCCAGGGCTCAGGGCAAGGCCGAAGCCTATATGGAAAAAGTCTTTGAAGCCGTGTATGTCAATAACCTGAACTTGGCTGACAGGGCAAACCTAGCACTGCTTTGCCGGGAACTTGAGCTGGATTATCAGCAGGCAATAGAATATGGCGAGCACTACGACTGGCAGGCTTGGGTGGACCTGCATCAAGCTGAAATGGCAGAAATGGGTTTTTGGGGCGTGCCTTGCTTTCGCTATCATGGAGTCGAGTGCTGGGGACAGGACAGGCTTTGGCAAATTGAGCAGGAAATAATTGACCGAATCAAAAGCGATTGATAATTCTTTTCTATAACCAACTATTTTTGGGTATAAATAACCGTATAGACGTCTATTGACTTAATCAAACAAATAATGATTTAATACGCCCGTCCCTTATTCCTGCCGCATGCTTGCTTAAGCGTGTGGCATCGAGGGCCAGAAGAGGAGCATTAACCAGGTAGTTATCATAAAGAGATCAAACTCTAGTGATTGATAATGAGGGGGATTAATGCCGAGATGAGTATATTTTTGGTGATATGCTTGTCGGTTGCTCAGGTTGAATCCTGACGACTGTCACCTATAGGTGGAGAGCTTCTGGCCTTTGTAAAAGTGCCGAAGCGGCTTCACCGCCTTGCTTTTACAAATGCCTAAAAGTTCTCCGAACGATGTGAGTTCGAGAGAAATGAATCCTGAAACACAAATCAACAACTTATCAAACACCAGCCTGTGGACGGCTCTGGTTACGCCTTTCGATCAGCAAGGTGCAATTGACTTTGCCAGTTTAGCAGCCATTGCCCGGCAACAGGCCAGGGCCGGAAACGGCATTCTGCTGTTAGGCAGTACGGGTGAAGGACTTGCCCTAACGAGACAAGAACAGTTCAGTATCGTCGAATTTGTCAGCGAGTTGGAACTGGATACGCCACTCATGGTGGCAGTAGGCGGTTTTAACCTGCAAGAACAGCTTGGCTGGGTCAAGCGTTGCAATGGCTTGAATATTGATGCTTACCTTTTAGGTTCGCCCATTTACGCAAAACCCGGTCCTGTCGGGCAAACTCAGTGGTTTTCTGCCTTGCTTGAGGCCGCCGAGCGTCCCTGTATGCTTTACAACGTGCCGTCACGCAGTGGCGTAGAGATCCCTATTGCCACCTTACAGCAACTGCAAAGTCATGAAAATTGCTGGGCAATGAAGGAAGCCAGTGGCGATCTCAACAAATTCCTGGCCTACCGCAAGTATTGCCCCGAAATCGCCCTTTTCAGTGGTGAAGATGCCATGTTGCCCTACCTGGCCAGCGGCGGGGCCCAGGGCCTGGTGTCCGTCTGCGCCAATGCCTGGCCCGAAGAAACTCGTCACTATGTCGAATTGGCCCTGCGAGGAGAAAGCCAGGGCCTGTTTCCTCTATGGCAGGATGCGGTGGATGCCCTTTTCCAGGTGGCCAACCCTATCCCGGTCAAGGTGCTGATGCACTATCAGGGCGCAATAGATACCCCGATATTAAGAGCGCCATTAACCCATCAGGAATTGGCGGCAAATAACTCTTTGATCCAGGCGGATCAGCAAATTAAACAATGGTTGGCCCAGGGCCAAACGCAGCAGTATGTTGGAGAATAAAATGAATTGGCAAGATGTTTTGACACAGTTGGAAGCAGGTACTGTACGAGCGGCCTACCAGGATGAAGAAGGTAACTGGCGGGCGAATGTTGAAGCAAAACAGGCCATACTGGCGGCGTTTAAGGCTGGCGAAAATACGGAATTTGATGGCATTTATCAGGGCTTTGTCGACAAGGATAACCTGCCGGCGCGCCAGTTCAGCGTGCAGGACAAGGTGCGTTTGGTGCCCGGTGGCTCTTCGGTGAGAAGTGGTGCCTATGTTGCCCCTGGCGTCATCATTATGCCGCCCGCCTATATCAATGTCGGTGCCTTTGTCGACAGCGGCACCATGGTGGACAGCCATGCCCTGATCGGCTCCTGTGCCCAGATAGGCAAGAATGTCCATGTCTCTGCCGCGGTACAGATAGGTGGCGTGTTGGAGCCGGTGGGAGCCAGCCCCGTCATTATTGAAGATGACGCCTTCTTGAGCGCAGGCGTGGTGATAGTTGAAGGTGTGGTGGTGAAAAAGGGGGCAGTGATCGCGCCCGGCGTTTCCCTATCGGCCTCTGTTCCCGTATTTGATTGTGTTAACAATGTCATGCTGGAAAAAGGCGCGCCCATTCCCGAGCGTGCGGTAGTGGTACCCGGCACCCGCCCGGTAAATCAGCCCTGGGCACGCGATATGGGACTGAATATGGCCTGTGCCCTTATCGTTAAATATCGCGACGAGCAAAGCGATGCCTCGCTAGAGCTCGAGTCCTTTTTACGTTAAGCGGTGATATTAATGACTAACTGGTTAAATGAAGGCATGCGCGCGGATTTGTTGGCACACAGGGGCCAGTCTCGCCATGAAAATGCCTATTTTGTTTACGATCTTGATGCCCTTGAGCGGCACCTGGCCCGACTGCAGCAGCAAGACGTCGTCAAGCTGTGGTTTGCGGTCAAGGCCAACCCACTATCCAGCATACTGCAAACCCTGGACGGACAGGGCTTTAATTTTGACGTTGCCAGCAGCGGAGAGCTGTCTCAGGTATTGACTCAGGGAGTGGATGCCGATCGCATACTCAATACCGGCCCGGCCAAATCTAAAAAACAGATGAGTTCGTTTTTAGCCCAGGGAGTCAATACCTTTGTGGTGGAAAGCCTGAATCAGCTTAACTGGCTGGCCGAAGCGGCCACAGAGCAGGAAAAGTGCCCGAGGGTTTTACTCAGGGTACAGCTGCAATGGTCCGAGGGGGAGAAAAACCCCCTGGGAGGCAACAGCCTGACCCCCTTTGGCCTGTCGACCTTTGAGTGGCAATCGATAAGGGTTAGTGACTACCCCGGATTGGATATTTGCGGCCTGCATATTTTCCAGTGGGGCAATATGCTCTGCAACAAGAAAATGTTCTCGCTCTGGTCTCAGATGGTGCCCCCTTTAACTGAACTGGCGGACAGCATAGGCATCAAGCTTAAGGTGCTGGACCTAGGCGGTGGCCTGGGGATCGATTATCTGGAGCAGGGGCAACGTCTGTCCTGGCCGCAAATCATGGAAGATCTGGCGCGGATCAAACATGAATCCGGAGTTGAGGAATTATGGCTGGAGCTGGGACGCTATGCCGTTGCCGAATGTGGTTACTATGTTACCTCAGTGGTGGACAGAAAAAGCAACTTTGGCACAGAGCAACTGGTGCTGGCCGGGGGCATCAACCACCTGCTACGGCCTGCCATTACCGATCAGTCCTTTCCTGCCACCCTGTTAAGGGGGTCAGATCGGGCTGAACAGAATTTCGATCTGCACGGCCCCCTATGTACCAGCATGGACAAGCTTGGCCAGATGTCTTTGCCGGCGGATACAGGTGTCGGCGACTCGATTATTTTTGGCCTCTGTGGCGCCTATGGTTTTACCGAAAGCATGCCGTTTTTTCTCTGCCATGAAATCGCCGCCGAATACGTCTTTAGTCGTGGGCAGTTAACTCAGGTCAGGGCGGCACAACCGGCAAACTGGTATTTGGCCTAGCAAAAGCCCGCACACGAGAAGATAAACAGATTACCCAAGGTAGCATATGAAAACAGCATTTAGTAAAGAAGTGATGCATGTCGGTGAAATAGCCAGTGGCGCCGCATTAACCGTGCCCGTGTACAGGCTAAAAGGCCAGGGCAAGGGGCCAAGCGTCTATATCCAGGCCAATATGCATGGCGCCGAAGTTCAGGGCAATGCCGTTATTTTTCAACTGCTTGAAATATTAAGAGAAACTAAGCTTAATGGTGATATCACCTTAGTGCCCTATGCCAACCCGGTTGGCTGTAATCACAAAAATGGTGAATATACCCTGGGCCGTTTTGATCCCATTACCGGCGTCAACTGGAACCGCATGTACCATTTTGATGCCGATGCCATTGCCCCATTTGCCAGGGAGCACCTTAATAGTGACAATATCACTATTGAGCGGGAGTTTAAGGCGCTGTTACTAGAGGAAATAGACGACAAGCTGGATCACAATATCTTCGGTTTAACCACGGGGCAACGCATTGCCTATCGGTTGCAACGCATGGCGCATCAGGCAGATCTGGTGCTGGATCTGCATACCGGGCCTATCTCCAGCAAGCACCTGTATTGTCCCGAATATGCCATCAAGAGTGCCAGTTACTTTGATATTCCCCATACCATAGTGATCCCCAATGAATTTGATGGCGCCATGGATGAGGCAACCTTTTGTCCCTGGTGGTCACTGCAACAGGCCTTTGCTGAGCTGGGTCGGGATTATCCGTTAAACAAGGAAAGCTTTACCGTTGAACTGGGCTCCCAGGAGCAGATTGATCTGGATGTTGCCCATCAGGATGCGGTCAGTATCTTGAGCTACTTGCAGCATAAGGAAGTGCTGAATGATACCCAATATCAGCCCCAGGCCATGACGCGTTACGCCTGCTATTTAAAAGACTATAAGGCGTTCTATTCTCCCATGGGAGGCATGGTGGATTACCTGGCTCAATTCGGTCAGCCTCTGGCCGCTGGTGAGCCCATCGCCCGCATCTTGCGCATGGACAATTATGGCGACGGCGACCCCCTGCATTATCTCTCGCTGGATCATGAAGTGATCCCAATTCTTCATTTTGCTTCCGCCAGTGTTAACCAGGGCACAGAGTTGTATAAGGTGTTCAGCAAGTTTTTTACCTTATAGTTCCCGGCTTATTTAAAAGAACAACTTAGAAGGCTGGTATCTAATTACACACCGGCCATTCACCTGGTTTTCACGACTATTGGCATGTAATAACTTGCAGCTTTGCCGTGCCAGTTCCCGCTTGTAACCTGTTTTCATGTGTTATATTATCACGCCCATGAAATCAGACGTTATTTCTCGACAAGGTTTGCATACTGTCAGTATTTTATTACTGATCGCCTTGTTGTGCTCTTTTGTTAGTCATGCTCAACATGTTGAACTTGCAAATTCCGTGATGGAAACCCAGGATTGTAAGCTGTGTCAACATAACATAGATACGCCTAAAGGCGTTGAGCTGACGGTTGAGCCAGATTATGTCTGCCAGAGCCATAAGGCCTGCTATTACTCGCCAGTATATCTGCAAGAAAGCGACTACCAGCAACCTCAATTAAGAGGCCCTCCTGTTTTCCGTTAACTATATTTATGTGCGGCACCTTAATTTATGTCGTGGAATTTTAATTATCGGATTATCAAGAATGAAACTAAATAAAGTCATGACGGCTTGTTTGCTGTCGTCTTCCGTAGCGGGTGTATTTTTCACCCCTTTTGCATATAGCCAACAAATTTCCGGCAAAGTGGTAGACGCATCCGGGGTCGCAATCAGTAATGCGCAAATTAGCCTGGAAAAGGGCAAGTATCAGGTGAAAACGGATAGCCAGGGACGCTTTGTCTTGCAGGAGCTTTCGGCCGGGCAGGTAGAGCTTCACATTACGGCGCCCCAATATAGCCATGTCACCAAACACTTCACCCTTGGCCAGCAAGATATTAACAATGTTGAGATCAAACTCTCGGCCAGTGTTATGGAAGTGATAGATGTATATGCTACGCCCCTGCATTCTTCCACCATAGAGTCGGCCCTGCCGGTTAATGTCTTGTCCAGTGATGAATTGAGGTTAAAACAGGCCTCGACGCTAGGGGAAACCTTGAAAAACGAGGTTGGGGTGCACTCCTCTTACTATGGCCCTGTTGCCAGTAGCCCTATTATTCGTGGCCTGGACGGGCCCAGGGTGATGGTCACCCAGAACGGCCTGGATGTCGGCGATGCCTCGCGTGTCGGTCCGGATCACGTGGTCTCTTCCGAAACCAGCACCGCAACACAGATAGAAGTCTTGCGTGGCCCCTCAACCCTGTTCTACGGCAGTGGCGCCATTGGCGGTGTCGTTAATGTCGTGGATAACCGGGTGCCGACCAGCACGGATAGCCAAATTGACTATATGCTCAAGCACAATGATGTCGCCGATGAAGATGAGGCCTCTTTTAATCTGAATACCGGTACAGGAAAGGTGGCATTGCACCTGGACGGCTTCTGGCGCGAGTCCAATGACTATGATATTCCCGGCCATGCCGAAATAGAGGATGAACACGAAGATGAGCACCATGAAGAAGAACATGAAGGTGAAGAGCACCACGAAGAGGAGGCAGTAGGTACACTGGCAAACAGCGCCTCCAAATCATCGGGTTATACACTGGGAGCCAGTTACCTGTTAGACAACGGCTTTGTCGGTTTCTCCTATGGCCGCATGGATCGTGATTATGGCATACCCGGACACTCCCATGGTGAGGAAGCGCATGAGGATGAAGATGAGCACGAAGAAGAGCACGAAGCGGAAGAGGGAACCAGGGCCAAGCTTAAGCAGGACAGGTTCCAGCTGTTAAGTGATCTGGATTTTGAGGATAGCTTTGTTAACCGCCTGGCCGCCAAACTCGCCTATACCGACTACCAGCACCAGGAAATAGAAGATGGCCAGCTGGGCACCCAGTTCAAAAACAAGATGCTGGAAACTCGCTTTGATATCTACCACGGTGAATTTGACGGTTGGGTCGGTGCCTGGACATTGCACTATAAACACTCTGACTTTGAGGCCATAGGAGATGAGGCCTTTACCCCACCTTCTAAGACAGAAACCTTTGCCGCCGCTTGGTTGGAAGAAAAGCACTTTGGCGATGTCTTATTACAGCTTGGCGCCAGGGTTGAAAGGGTTGAACTGACCGCAGATACCGAGCTTATCGGCCATGACCATGAAGAGGAGCACGAAGAGCATCATGATGAGGATGAAGAAGAACATGCTGAAGCCTTGGGCAAGCAATCCTTTAGCCCCGTCAGCCTTTCTGCCGGCGCGGTCTGGGAGTACCAACAAGGGTATAACCTGGGCGCTTCTATGGCCATGTCGCAACGTGCTCCTTCTGCGAGTGAGCTCTTCTCCAATGGTCCGCATATAGGCACCAATACCTATGAAGTGGGTGCCCTGTACGAAGTACACCTGGAAGGGGATGAAGTGCATATTGAGCCGGGTGAGCAGGATGCCGAACTGGAAACCTCATATAGCCTGGATCTGACCTGGCGTAAGTTTGATGGTGACTTTGGTTTTGTTATCAGTGGCTTCTATAACCATATTGAAGATTATTACTACCAAAAAAATACCGACCTATTTGCCGTGGCCGAACATGATCATGTGGAAGGTGATCACGATGAGGAAGAAGGCTTGCCCATCTATGTCTATCAGCAGGACGATGTCGATATGTATGGTTTTGAGTCCGAGTTTATCTATCAAGTCACGGAGCCATTAAAGGCCAGTGTCTTTGCCGACTATATTCGTGCCGAGCTAAGCGATGGCGGCAATTTACCCAGAATTCCACCCATGCGTGTTGGCCTTGAGCTGGATTACCAGGTGGATAATTATGCCGCCGGCCTGAGTGTCAGTCACTATTTTGATCAGGATAAGGTTGCCGAATTGGAAAGCGAAACGGATGGCTATACTATCGTCGATGCCAACTTTAACTATTATCTTGAGGGCATTGGTAATGATACCGTTCTCTTTATCAAGGGGGATAACCTGACCGATGAAGAGGCCAGGGTGCATGCGTCATTTTTGAAAAATCTTGCTC
>Ga0213838_1000091_pt1 | contig 153075 bp, 125 predicted proteins | sample SWPATP13_FD_160577 | JGI IMG/M metagenome (GOLD analysis project Ga0213838, IMG submission 160577) | Coastal seawater microbial communities from Marineland, Florida, United States - SWPA TP1 #3 | ecosystem: Environmental > Aquatic > Marine > Coastal | place: USA: Florida | collected 2016-08-06 | reverse complement strand
ATAGTTAACTACTAAATTGAACACCGGAAGTGGTGAGGCTATGTAGCAATTAGAATCGCCTGCACTCTCTACTCGTACATAGATAGGTTGTGGGTTAACGGTATTGGTGTAAGGACTCACTAGTGCATTAGCCCCTGAATCGGCATCAGCAAAACTTGTGTAATACGTCACTACAAAATTTGTAGAAGGTTGTGCGCCTAAAATACCTAAATCTTGAACCGTTAAATCAAAATCCTCAAATCCATCATTACTGTCGTCATCGCAGACAACTAAATCAGAAACGTTATTAAATGTTGGACTACCAACAAAAAGTGTAAACTGAGATGTAGCATAACAAGCTTCACTGTATATATCTTGAATTCTTACATAAACTATTTGTCCATCAGCACTAGTATAGTTAGTTGGATCTGCTATTGGGTTTGTATTATTTTCAGCATCTGTTAAAGTTTCAAAATATACTACATCAAACACAGTATCATCTTGACTACCTATAACTACTGACGTATTTTGAGTTAAATCAAAATTTGCTGTTGAATTAGGGGTACAAATACTTAAATTTTGAACGTCTTCAACAACAGGAGAAGGATAAAACTCTATTATAATAGAGTCTGTAGCTTGACATGATGCAGAGAATACAATTTCAACAGTATATTCTCCATTTTCAGTTACATCTAGCGTTGAAGATGTTTCGCCTGGTATAACATCACCATTTAAATACCAAGTATGCGTAGCTGCTGGTGCTGCTGTATCTAATGTTATTACACCTCCTTCACAAGTAGTATTAGCAGCTTGTACTGTGATATCATCTCCTAAATCACCTCCTAAATTAAAACTACCCGCTTCTAAAAACACTCCAGAATCTAGAGCAGAATCGGAAGCATCAGCTATTACTAATTTTATATGATAAGTTTCTCCTGGTGTTACTGGAGATTGTGCTGTAAACACTTCTGTTCTTCCATCAAAAGAAATAGGAGGCTGATTATTTCCTGTGTAGCCTCCAAAGTATTGCTCGTTAATAGCACCACATCCTGGATTTGCTGGATGAATATTTGTAACAAGAATAGGCGTTGTTGTTCCTGGTAAAACAGCTAAATTGGTTGTTGTTCCTCCAGAATCGGTTAGTAAAAATGCAAATGCATCAGAATATGTACACTCAAAGGTTCCTCCTGTACTTCCATTGTATTCTTCTGAAGCCATTAAAAAGTTAAAGCTTATACTATCTGCTAAAGGCACAAAGTCAAATTCTATTATTGAAGCATTATTAGTTGTAGCTACTCCAACTGCAGCATTTAAAGCTGGGTCACCAGGCCATGCCGAAGAACCATCACTCATTGCATTATTATTAGGACCTCTTGCTTTACTCGCATCGCCAGATGTCATTAACAAACCATCTTGAAAAGGAAAACTAATTCCATCCCCATAGAAGTAACCTATACCATTATCTTGTGAAAAATTAGTTCCTGTTGAGTAGGTTATATTTGAAACCTCAGCGCAAGGGCTATCAATTAACACGTCTAAAACCAATTCTTCAACTGTATATGTTGTTTGGTCGACAACTACATTTGGTCCAAGTACAAAAACTGTTATGGTTGTTGTTTCTGTACAGCCTTGTGGGTTAGTATCAGTTACTATAAGTGTAACTGTATATGTTCCTGCTGTAGTAAAGGTATTAGAAGCAGATTGACCAATAGCAGTATTTCCATCGCCAAAATTCCATGTGTAGGTTGCTCCTGTTCCATCTACTGAAAACGCTGCACTTCCTTCAAAATCTACAGTCTCTCCTGGAAGAATACTCACGACTCCAGCACTTGCTTCAGGAGTTGTACTATCAATAGAAGGAGTTATAGTTTGACAAGGTTCAGCACAAAATATTTCAGCAACCCAACCTGTTGTGGTTCCTGAATCGTTAGAAATAAACTCAAATGTTAAACATCCACTCGTATTAGTATCTGATGCTTCTACAAACCCTGGATTAACAACTCCAGAGTATGAACCTATAACAGGCGATGAAGTATCAGGTCCATCATAGATTGTTAAAATATCAGTATTTAATTGTGTACTAAATTCAGTAAAGTTCACTATGGTGAAATCCGTAGTGTTTTCTGGACAGATTGTTGTAACATAGCTCTCATTACTTGAGTAAGATCCAGCTGCTCCACCTGAATCGTAGAACATATCAGGTTGACACCTATTAAATGTCCCATCTTGCATGAGAACATCCTGTGAAAAAACATTTAGAGATATTAAAAAAACTACTAATAAGTAAACTTGCTTCATAATTACCTACTTTTTACTAATTGATATTATTTTATAAAGTATTTAACTTTTAAAATATAACAGTTTAACACATCAAAATACTACCTATCAAAAATAAGCCTTTGACATACCAACATGTTCCTCAATTAGTTATGTTAACACCTTATTCTTAAACAGCGTTGTTAAAAACAAAATTAATGTTAACAACATTCAAGTAGGTATTACAATAAAAGCGGAAATTTAATAAATTTTAACTAATTACATCTTTTAAATTGTAATAAAAATACCAGTTTTAACAGTTATAAGTATTAAAAAATTGATTTTCTGATTATGATTACTTTTTGAGTTAAAAATGACTTAAAAAGAAATTTAGAAAACCTCTCTTCAATACTGCTTTTGTATCTTTGTATCTAAAATAGATTTACAGTGAAAAATATTTCAATAAAAATTACAACAACCAACAATCCCTCTATTGTTAAGTTTGAAGCAAATACTTTTTTGACTCAACATAAAAGTTATGAGTTTAATAACATTGATGATGCTAAACCATCGCCTTTGGCTCAACAGTTATTTTATTTACCTTTTGTAAAGAAAGTTTACATCTCTGGTAATTTTATAGCGGTTGAAAAATATAATATTGTTGAATGGAAAGATGTACAAAACGAGGTTGCTGAACAAATTGAAAACTATTTAAATAGCGACGGAGTGTTAATAGAAGAAACAGCTACTCCTAAAAAAGTTCCTGTAACTGTATATGCTGAAAGCACACCTAACCCATCAGCAATGAAGTTTGTTGCTAATAAAAAATTGGTTACAACAAACTACGAATTCTCTTCAATAGACGATGCTAAATTATCGCCATTAGCTTTAGAGTTATTTCATTTTCCTTTTGTGAAAAATGTTTTTTTTGACGAAAACTATGTTTCAATTACTAAGTATGACATGGCAGAATGGAATGACATCACTATGGAATTACGTGAGTTTATTAGAAAGTACATTGAAGATGGTAAAGAAGTAATGAATGCTAATGCACAAGCAACATTACAAAAAACTACTGAGCAATTAGATGAAGCTTTTGAATTGCTTGATGACACTTCAAAAGAAATCATCAATATACTTGAAGAGTATGTTAAACCTGCTGTTGCTAGTGATGGCGGAAACATACATTTTGACTCCTATAATAAAGACACAAAAACCGTAAAGGTAATCTTACAAGGTGCTTGCAGTGGATGCCCTTCATCAACATTTACTTTAAAGAATGGCATTGAAAACATGCTAAAAGAAATGTTGAACGGTAAAGTTTCTACAGTTGAAGCTATAAATGGTTAATGATTTGTTTAGATTTTTAATTTGTTGTTTCTCTTTTTTTCAGGTTTTTTAAAAAAAGTTAAGATTAACATAAATGCTTTTTTACTTATAGGTAATATTAATACATTTACGACTTTCATTTTTTAAAAACCTCAAAAAAAACAATACATTATCATGAAAAAAATTTTATTTGTAGTTGCTCTATCAACATTCGCTTTTAATTCCGCAAACGCTCAAGAATTGATTGGTCACGATAACCAGTTAGGTAATAATGGGTTAATGATTTCAACTACAGCTAAAAAAAGAACTAATGTAAATATTGAGGGAACACCGTTTATTAATGAAAGTTTTCTTCCTATTAAACTTACATCATTTGAAGACAGAAATTTACAAGCTAGATACAATGGCTATAATGGTGACATGGAAGTTTTAGATGTAAGCCAAGGAACTGTTTTTGTTCTTAACAAGAACATGAGTGACTACGAAGTAACTTTTATTGGGTTAGACAAAACTTATAGTATATTTAATTACATTGACGAAGATGGATACATTTCAAAAGATTTCTTTATTAAATTAAGCACAAACAATAATGTTAGCTTATTAAAAAAAGAAAGTGTTCATTACATTGGAGAAAGAATAGCAGTAAGCACTTATGACAAAGCTAGAGATGCTAGATACAAAAGAGCTAATGATGAATATTATATTTTATTTACTGGAGAAGATCAAAACGCTCAATTACTGCCAAGAAGAAAAAAAGACATCGCTAAATTAATTCCTGAGCATTCAAAAGACATCCTAAGCTATATTAAAACTAACAAGATTAAAACTTCAAGAGAAGAAGATTTAATTAAACTGGTTAACTACATGAGTACTTTATAATTTTCTCATGAATATAAAATTTATAAAAGCACTTACAATAAGTGCTTTTTTTTATACCTTCAAATTAAATAATCGTTAATAAAAGAATTTGATTTTCACTTCAAAATCATTATAATTAATTTAATAGAAATTTAAAAACACACAATATGGATATTGAAAAATGGACAAACACAGCTGTTGAATTTGCAACAGAATATGGACTAAAGGTAATTGGAGCAATTGTCTTTTGGATTGTAGGTTCGTGGATTATTAAAAAAATAATGAACACAACCAGAAAATTAATGACAAAAAGCAACTATGATGAAAGTCTTCAAAAGTTCTTATTAAACCTATTAAGTTGGGGATTAAAAATTTTATTAGTCATTACACTTTTAGGCGTTTTAGGAGTACCAACTACATCATTTGCAGCAGTATTAGCAGCAGCAGGTTTAGCAGTAGGTATGGCACTTCAAGGATCCTTAGGTAATTTTGCAGGTGGTGTTTTAATCATGATTTTTAAACCTATAAAAATTGGCGATTTAATTGAAGCTCAAGGTGAAATAGGTGTAGTAAAACAAATTGAAATATTTACCACTAAATTAACCGGCTTGTCTAATAAAGAAATTATAATTCCTAATGGAGCTTTATCTAACGGAAACATTGTTAACTATTCTACTGAAGGAACCAGACGTGTAGATTTAGTTTTTGGTGTAGGTTATGACTCTGATATAAAACAAACTAAAGAGGTATTAATGAATGTGCTTACCTCACATCCAAAAGTACTTAAAGACCCTGCTCCTGCTGTAACTGTTTTAGAGTTAGCAGATAGCTCAATAAACTTTGCTACAAGACCATGGTGTAAAACTGAGCACTATTGGGATGTTTACTTTGATGTGACCGAACAAGTAAAAGAAGCGCTTGATGCTGCTGGTATTGAAATACCTTACCCACACCAAGTTGAAATACATAAAGAAAGTTAAGCTTTAGGCTTTAACGCAATAAAATCTTTTAAATAATAAGGTTCAAAATAAGCGACATCTTCGATGTCGTTTTTTTTGTACTTGTCATAAGCCAACATACTCATTTCGTTTGCTGAAGGTAATCTATCTTCAATAAAAACTGCATTTTCATGCTGTATTATAGTTTGCGCTTTTTCAACGCCATTCCCAACAAAATACACTTTACCTTTTGCGAGATAGTCTTTAAAAGAGTTTTCATCAAGTATTTGCGCTTCAATAGCTCTTATTTCGTTATATGAACTGTCAAACACAGCTGAATAGACTTCCATTCGTCTAGCATCTAACATAGGCACAATAACACCATTAGTAGCTTTTACTTGATGCGCTAAAGCTTTTAATGTTGATACAGAGATTAACGGTTTCTCCAAAGAAAAACAAAGTCCTTTTGCTGCTGAAACACCTATTCTTAAACCTGTGTAAGATCCTGGTCCTTTACTTACTGCAACTGCGTCAATTTGAGACAAACTAACGCTTGCGCTATTAAGGACATCGTCAATAAACACATGCAAAGACTCAGCATGTGAATAATTCTTGTCATTAAGTTCCTTTAAAACCAAAGTCTCTCCTTGTTTTGAAAGAGAGACTGAACAGTTTGTTGTTGTGGTTTCTATGTTTAGTATAACTGCCAAATATTTAGTCTTGTGAGTTATCTGTATCTTTTGTGTCTTGCTTAACTTCTATTTTATCTCCAGAATTAAGCGTTTTTGAAACTACGTTGTATGGTCCTGTAATGATTTCATCATTTTCTTTAAGACCTGAAATAATTTCAATGTTTGAATTGTCTTGTATTCCTGTTTTTACAACTCGCAATTTAGCTTCTCCGTTATTGGTAACAAAGACACATTCAAACTTTTCTTCAGTTTCACCTTCAACTTTATTAATCGTTTTTTCGTAAGACTTTTTAGTAGAACTAGTATCTGTCTTAACAACTATTGCGCTAATTGGTACAGCAACTGTTTTTTCTCTTTTGTTTGTAATAATATCTACAGTAGCAGTCATACCAGGTCTGAAAGGCGAGTAATGCTCTGGCTTCCCTTCAATTAAATCTTTATAAGATTCTTCGAGAATTCTAACCTTTACTCTAAAGTTTGTAACCTGATCTGCTGTTAATGTTCCTGCTGCGGAGTTTGCTATTTCAGTAACCACACCTTTAAATTCCTTTTTCAAATAAGCATCAACCTCAACAATTGTAGAATCACCAATTTGAACCTTAACAATATCATTTTCGTTTACATCTACTTCAACTTCCATATTGCTTAAGTTAGCAACACGCATAATTTCGGTACCTGCCATTTGTTGAGTACCTACTACTCTTTCGCCTAATTCTACATTAAGCATAGAAATAGTTCCTCTCATTGGTGCATAAATAGTAGTTCTGGTAAGGTTGTCTTTTGCTTCATTTACTGTAGCTGCAGCACTTTGCACACTGTAATATGCTGAACTCTTATTTGCTTGAGCAGTTTCGTAAGCTGCAATAGCTTTGTCCCAATCTGCTTTAGAAATTACGCCTTTTTCAAAAAGCACTTTGTTTCGGTCATAATCAGCTTTTGCTTGTTTTAAATTTGCTTCAGCTTGCTCTAAACCTGCTCTTACATTTTGGTAAGAGGCTTGAGACCTGTTTACTGCAGATTGAATTAAATCTGGATTTATTCTTACTAATAAATCTCCTTTATTTACTTCTTGTCCTTCTTTAAATGGTAGTTCTAAAATTTCACCAGATACTTCAGAAGATATTTTCACTTCTACTTCTGGTTGAATTTTACCTGTAGCCGAAACAGTTTCAATAATATCAACTAAGGCTACTTTTTTAGTTTCTACTTCTTTAAAGTTTCCTTTTTTGCCAAATAAACCTGCTTTTGACCCAATAATTAAAAGGATTATTAATGCAATAGCTGATAGTACTAAAATTTTGGCTGTCTTACTCATGGTAAATTATTAGTTTATGTCTGTAATAGGAATTCCAAAGTAGAATTCTAATACTTTTAATTTGAATATATAGTCGTATTTTGTTCTAATTACATCACTTTGAGCTGCTTCAAATCTGTTTTGAGATTGATTATAATCAAAAGCATTTAACAATCCAACATTATAACGCTCTCTAGAATAATTAAAAGCTTCTTCTCTTGCTTCAAGTGTTTTTTGAGCAGCTTCATAAGCTTTTAACGCACCTTTAGTGTCGTTATAGGCTTGGTAAACTGCAGTTTCCATATCTAAATTGGCTTGCTCTAATTGAACTTTTGCGCGCTCCAAATTTACTTTATTTCTTTTAACATTGTTGCTTGAAGCAAATCCATTAAAAATAGGAATACTTAAACTTAAACTAAAATTGTGACTTTTGTTATCTGTTAACTGAGTTTCAAAATCAGGAGTATCAAATAACTGTGATGTAAAATAATTTGAACCAAAATTATACGATCCTCTTAAAGTTGGTTGTAATGCACCTTTAGCTATTTTTAAATTATCGTTTGCTATTTCTTGGTTTGTCTCAGCAATTTTAATATCGTATCTAGTTTCTTTTGCCTTACTTACTATAGCATCAGGTGATTGTTCTAATATCATAGTTGTAGGTACTTGATAATCAATATCTACAATATCAAAAGTTTCATACTCTTGTATTAATAATAATTGCGCTAACTGAATTCTAGACAATAAAACTGTGTTTTCGGCATTTACAATTTGTTGTTCTTGAGTAGCAATTGTTGCTTGTATTTCTAACAAATCGCCTCTTGGTAACACTCCTGCATCGACAAGCTCATTAGTTCTTTCTAATTCTTGTTGTGATACAACTTGTTGTGCTTGTAAAACTTTTAATTGCTCTTTATTAAATAAGATTTGTAAAAACGAATTAGCCACAAGTAGCGAGATATCATCTTTAATTTTATCTAATTGATATCTAGAGGCTAAAATTTCTAAGTTAGAGCGATGTAATTGATTAATATTACGTAATCCATCATAAATGTTTAAACTAGAACTAATACCTCCTGAAAGGTTTTTAGTAGTTGAGTTAACAGCATCAAACGTAACAGGATCTTGTCCTAAACCAATACTCCACGAGTGTGTAACCGAAGCATTTAAAGTTGGCAAAAAGTTACCTATTGCATCTTTTTTATTGATTTCTGATTGTTCTAAGTCTAGTTCACTTTGTTTTACAGTAATGTTGTTTTGTAATGCGTGATCTACACATTCTTCAAGCGTCCACTTTTTAGTTTGCGCTTGGAATGAAAACGTCAATAATACCGTAAATACAAAAATTGCTTTTTTCATAATTAAAATATATGTCTATAGATATGTTAAAGTGTTACAAAAAATTGAATTAATTATTTTGAGCATAGCTTGGAACGCCTTGAATTTGGTTCCAAACCTTGATTTTATCATCTTTTGTAACTCCTTTTTTAATTTCAACGTGAATACCATCGCTAATTCCTAGCTCTACATCTTTGCGTTCAAACTGTTGGTCACCAGTTTCAATCTCAACGAATGGTTGTTTAGTTTCAGAATCGTATTGCACCAAAGCTTCTTTAACCGCTAAAACTTTTTCAGCTTTTTCTAAAATAATAGATGCATTAGCACTTAAGCCTGCTCTAATAAAAGTAGAATCGACAGTTTTTAACGAGCCTTTTATTTCAAACTGAATAGCGCCATTTTCTTCAACTCCTTTTGGAGCAATGTAATCTAAAACAGCATCAAATTTTTTGTTTTCGATAGCTCCAACAGTAATTTCAAGTGGTAACCCTTCTTTAATTTTTCCTACTTCACTTTCGTCTACTTTTCCTTCAAAAATCATTTTTTTAACATCAGCCAATGATGCAATTGAAGTTCCTTCGTTAAAGTTATTAGCTTCAATAACTTGGTTTCCTTCTTTTACAGGAACATCTAACACCATTCCTGAAACAGTTGCTCTAACTTGAGTTTGTGCAATATTACCCAAACCACTAGTAGTTCCTGTTTTGATAATATCATAGTTTTGTCTAGCAGAATTCACATTAATTCTTGCTTGCTCAACACTTTGTTTTGTTTGTAGATACGTGTTTTTTACAGCTTCAAAATCATTTGCTGAAATAACTCCCTTTTCAAACAACGCTTTTTGACGGTCGTAATTAGCTTGTTGTGTCTCTAGGTTTATTTGTGCAGTTTGAAGTGCAGTTTGGTTTGTAGCAATACTGTTTTTTGCACTTGTTAAAGAAGACACGTTTGGTATTACTCTAATTTGAGCAATTAAATCACCTGACTTTACATACTCACCAGCTTCAATAAAAACTTCTTCTATAACTCCAGAAATATTAGGTTTAATCAACACCTCTTCTTTAGGCACAATGCTTCCTGTTGCAACGGTTTTTACCACAATAGTCTCTTCAGATGGAAGTTCAGTAGTATACGTTATTGGGTTTTCACTGTTTTTTTGCCACAAATAATATAATGCTGCAGCAAATACAAGTACAATAACTACTAATGCGATTACGGTTTTGGTTCTTTTCATGATTATGGTTGATATTTATTTTTATTCTATTCTTAAAGCGTCTACAGGTTTCATCTTTGTGGCACTATTTGCTGGAATTAAACCTGCTAAAAGTCCTGAAACCACTAATATTATTAAAGCTGTAAAAACAACTGTCATACTAACGCTAGGGTTGGCAAAATTGTCTACAGGTCCACTCATATCCAAAAGGTAATTTAACACCCAAATAATAAGTGCTGAAAATGAAATACCAACCATACCTGAAAGGATAGTTAATATTAAACTTTCTTGTAAGATTTGTCCTTTTATAGTCCATGGAGAAGCACCTAATGCTCTACGCACACCAATTTCTTTTGTACGTTCTTTAACTACAATAAGCATAATATTACTAATACCAATAATACCAGACATTAGTACTAATGCGCCAACAAAGTAACCAACAATAGTTAAAATTGTAAACAGTCCATTAATGCGCTCAAACTGTTCTGATAAGTCCCAGTGTCCTATTGCTCTATCATCATCTGGTGCTACTGTATGTCTCGATTTCATTAAATCAAAAACCTGTTGTTTTATAGATGTAATAGGAACTCCATCAACAGCTGTAATAGCCATCCAACCTACTCTATCTCCTCTATTGAATGCTTGACCAAACGTTGTAAATGGAATATAAATGGTATTGGCATCTTGCTCATTGTCGCCTTGGCTGTTACTCATTTTAAAAGTACCAACCACCATAAAGTTTACACCATTAATTTTTACATAACTCCCTAATACTTCCTCATCTTTATCATAAAGACTTTTAATAACATCTGTACCAATAACACAAACTTTACGCTTAGAATTGATATCGGAATAACTTACAAAACGCCCTTGAAGGATATCCATAGGTTGTTGCTTTATATACTCAGGATAATCACCATAAATTTCAAAAGCGCCAGTTTTAGTACCTCGTATCACATTATTTGCACCTTGAAACCCTCCTAATTGGTTTCTTGGAGATACATATTTTAGATTTGGTATTTCAGATTTTAATGCTGCAACATCATCTAATTTATAATTGAAATAACGTCCTTTTGGAAGTCCTTTATAAGGTTTAGATGTTCCTTGTGTCCACATAAACATGGAATTGGTAGCGAAGTTTCCAAAATCGGCAGTTACACCATTTTTAAGTCCGTTGGTTAAAGCTAGAAGTAGTACTAAAATTGTAATACCCCAAAACACACCAAAAGCGGTTAAAAACGTTCTGAATTTATTAGCAGTAAGCGCTTGTAATATTTCGTCCCAACGGTCTCTATTAAACATACTATTCGTCTCTTAATGCAATGATTGGTTTTATTTTTGCAGCTCTGTAAGCTGGAATAAATCCTGCTACAGCACCAGCAAACACTAGCAAGAACACAGTTGTTAATGCTATATTGAAATCGACTTGAGGATACTTAATAAAATCGCTTTGAACTTGTGGACCAACCAATTCTAACAAGCCAAGACCAAAGATTAGTCCAAATAAACCTGCAAACATGGTTACAAATACAGCTTCCTGAAGAATCATTCCTACAATAGACATTGGTAAAGCTCCTAAGGCTTTTCGTATTCCAATTTCTTTTGTACGCTCTTTTACTATAATTAACATGATGTTACCCACTCCAACAATCCCTGCAATGATAGTTCCAATACCAACAAACCAAAATACTGCTTTAATGGTGTCAATTAAGGAATAAATCTTTTTAGCTTCTTCTAGAGTGTTATACACTCTTACTGCACTTGTATCATCAGGAGCGACAGTGTGGATTTGTTTTATTTGATCTTCAATACCTTTTGAAATGCTTTGAGAAAGCGCTACAGCTTCATCAAAATTATCAGACATTTTAACTGTAAACAGCATGTTTCTAATATTGTCTCCTGCATTGAATACTTTTTGTGCAGTTGAAATAGGAATGTAAGCTTGGTTTTCTTCGCGTTCTCCTCCTGGATCATAGAATACACCTATAACCTTAAAGTTCATTCCAAAAACAGAAATATTTTTATCAATTGGGTCTTCGTCTTTGAATAAGTCGGTTTTTAACTTGTTACCAATTACTGCTACTTTTTTATTTTCGTTGTAGTCTGATTGATTTACAAATCGTCCCACTGAAATATCAGCATTTTCAATAAATTGGTGATCTGGCATTACACCTCGAATACGATAGTTACCTGACTCTCCTTTATATGAAATGGTTCCTCCCCAAATAGAGTACAATGAGGTTTCATATTCAATATAATCTTCATACTTCTGAGAGATCATATCGAAGTTATCGTTTTTAAGCTGTACGTATCTTCCTGGGTTAAGTCCCTTATATTCTTTAGTAGTTCTACCTGTCCATACTGTAATCATGTTTGTAGCATCTTGCTGAAACTGAGAAGTCACTCCATTTTCAATACCCTTACTAAAGCCCAAAAGAATGACTAAAATAAAAATACCAGAAGCCACAGAAAGACCAGTTAAGAAGGTACGAAGTTTGTTTTTTCTTAATGTCTCAAAAATTTCCTGCCAACGTTCAATATCAAACATATTGGGATGCTCTTACTTGTTCAACAGTACTATCATCAATAATCACACCATCTTTGAGGTTTACAATACGCTTAGTCATATTAGCAATATCGTTCTCATGGGTTACAACCAATATGGTTTTTCCTTCGTCGTTAATACCTTGTATTAACTCCATAACTTCATAAGATGTTTTAGTATCTAATGCTCCTGTAGGCTCATCGGCTAAAAGTACTTTTGGGTCACTTGCAAGAGCTCTAGCAATTGCTACACGTTGTTTTTGACCACCTGAAAGTTCGCTAGGTAAATGATGCGACCATTGTGCTAGTCCTACCTTTTCTAGATAATGCTCAGCTTTTTCAATACGCTCCTTTCGCTTTATGTTTTGATAATACAATGGCAATGCTACATTGTCTAAAGCGCTCTTGTAGTTTATTAAGTTGAACGATTGAAATATAAATCCTAAAAATTCATTACGGTATTTTGCGGCAACTTTTTCGTTTAGGTTTTTAATTGGAAAGCCATCAAGAATATATTGTCCTGTATCTGCCTCGTCCAACATTCCTAAAATATTAAGTAAGGTTGATTTACCTGATCCTGAAGATCCCATAATGGAAACCAATTCGCCTTTTTTTACTTCAAAATTTATGCCTTTTAAAACGTGAAGAGAATTGCTCCCCATGTGATAAGATTTATGTAAATCTTTTATCTGTATCATTTATAGATGGTTAATTCTATACAATGTTACACAAAACTAAAATTGTTTTATACTAACAAATTGTTAAGAATAATTTTGATTGATATTAAATAAGACTGTTGAAATCTAAAAATGTTACAGTTGCAGTTAAATCTTTTTATGAAGTTTTTTTCTGTCTAAAGAATTTCCAGTAGATAATAAAGCCTAATCCTGCTACCAAAATATAAGGAATAGCCATAAGATAAACAATGCCATCATTAACACCTTGAGCTGCTTGTTGCCCTTCTTCGCTTTCTAAAACCGCTCTACACATTGCACATTGTGCATTTACTGTTTGATAAAAAACAGTAGCAAAGAACAGTATAAAAGCAAGCTTAAGTTTAGACATAATATGGAGAAATCATAACATAAACAATAACACCAGTAATTGCAACATACAACCACAAAGGAAATGTGATTCGTGCTATTTTTTTATGTCTATCAAAGTTTTTAGCAATTGCTCTTACATAAGTAATTAGCACAAAAGGAATGATGATTATTGATAGTAAAATGTGTGTTATTAAAATAAAGTAATAGAAATATTTAATAGCTCCTTCTCCACCAAACTTTGTAGAATCACTAGTCATGTGATAAGCAACATACATAAGTAAAAATAGTACTGATAAAAAGATGGCGAACTTCATTAAGCGTTCGTGAAGCTTTACTCTTTTGCCTTTAATAGCCCAAAAAGCTATAAGTAACACTACAGCAGTTACTGCATTGATAGCAGCATAAATTGGAGGCAAAAATGTGAGTGGTTCAACATCAAACCCAAGCTCTCTTAGATTAATTCCAAAAAGGGCTGCAACTGCTATTGGAATAACAATTGACAGAATTACTATCAACTTATTGTACTTTTTTTCTGCTTGTAGGTTAGTGTTTCCCATTATTCTTTTAATAGTTTGGCAATGTCTTCTTTTAACATTGTTATTTGTTGTGTTTTACCGTCTTCGTCAGTTTGCTCTTCTTCTGAAATTATACCTTCGTAATAGATTAAAGGATTACCTTCAATAACTCTAGATCTAATAAATCCGTTTTTATCAATTAAAGCAAAATTACCTGAGTGTTCAAAACCGCCTTCTACCTCTTTATTTTCTGAAGCATATATATAAAAACCTTCATTTGCTAATTTATAAATATCATCTCGTTCTCCAGTCATTAAATGCCAATTAGGGTTTGTTATCCCGTAATTATCAGCATAGGCTTTTAAAACTTCAGGTGTATCATTTTCAGGATTTATAGTAAATGATGCTACACCAAAATTATCAAACCCTTTAAATGCATTTTGAACTTGAACAAGGTTTCTATTCATTCTTGGGCAAATTGTAGGACAAGTAGTAAAAAAGAACTCTACAACATACACTTTACCTTCGTAATCTTTATTGGTTACTGTTTTACCATTGTGGTCAGTGAAACTAAAATCTGGTACTTTTTTAGGTGAACCATCAGGATTTTTTATAAAAATTAAATCAGAGGTATAAGCATCTTTCTCTTTTGTTTGGTCACTACGACTTTCATTTCTGGTTACATCATCATTTGAAATTCTATCTATAATTCTTGGTATAAAATAAATACCAAAAACTAGAATTATAAATGCGATACCTATGTAAGAATAATTAGTTTTCTTGCTCATTGTTGTTTATTTCGTTAGCTCTTCGCTGCGAGGAGTCAAAGTTTCCTTTACGTTTTTCTCTATACTCTGTAAATAGCACTCGCAAATCATCGGCTCCCATTTTATTTTTTAATTGGTCTACCTCAATACAATTGTATGATGATAATCCATAAACTGGTTTATTACTAGCAATTTCATTATCTGCTCTATCATCCAATCGTCCTCTTTGAGACAAATCAGTATCTACTATAAACACGTTACTTGTTGCTAAGTTAGCATCTAAAACTGTATTGGTTTTTAAGCTATTAAACAAGTTGTTAATTTCACCTTCTTTTAAATACACAAAATGCCAAAATCTCAAATCTTCATAAAGTGCTATTTCTTTATATAGTTGTTGTGCTTCAGCTTTTGCTTCTTCGGTCACCAAAACCACTATTTGGAATTTTTTAAAGCCTTTAAACTTATCATAAATAAGTTCTTTAAGGTTGGATGCTTCTGTAGCTTTTTCCATAGGCTTTTTACCAAAGAACGCTAAAACAGTAAGGTGGTCTTTTAACTGAATTTGTAACTCATTAGTTGCAGGAAGCTCTCTTACATTTTCTTTTACAATGTCTAATGTGTTGTAGTTTTCTTTAGAAATTGACATTATAAGAACAAAAAAAACTGGAAGGAAAAATAAAACTCCAAGAATTAAAGGTTTTTTATATGATTTTTTCTCCATTAGGGATTTTGGAATTTTTCTTGTTTTTACTACTAGTGCAAAATTAAAAAAAGGCGGTTTAAAAACCGCCTTTAAGTAATCTATTTAACAAATAAATTATATGTTAAAAATCTCTTTTTATAAAACCAGAAGAGTATACTCCTTCAATATATCCACCTTCTTGTAGTAAGATGAATATTAAATAGCAAATCAAGAATACTCCTGTCCATATTACAGCTCTTCTTAGTCCTTTAGTTTCATCTCTCATGTGCATAAAGTCCCAAGTGATGTAATATGCTTTTACTATGGTAAGGATGATAAATATCCAGTTTAATATTTTCATCCCAATTACTTTTGCTTCTAAAGCTTCAGGCTTGTAAATACCTAATACAACTTCAATTGCTGTAATGATAGACAATAAGATTAAAACACCCCAAATTTTTTGAGTATTGCTTTTAAACTTTAGTAGTCCTCTAAATATTTCTAATTTATGTGCGTGTGCCATTTTTAATTAAGTTTCTAAATGAATTAAACTAAGTAGAAGAATGTAAATACAAATACCCAAACTAAATCTACAAAGTGCCAATAAAGACCTACTTTTTCAACCATTTCGTAGCTTCCTCTTCTTTCATAAGTTCCTAAAATAACATTAAAGAATATAATAATATTAATTACTACACCTGAAAATACGTGGAAACCGTGAAATCCTGTAATAAAGAAAAAGAAGTCTGCAAATAAAGGAGAGCCATACTCATTAACATGAAGATTTGCTCCTTCTACCACTAACTTACCGTTTTCTTTAATTTGCTTTAAAGATTCTTCTCTAGATAAAACTGTTTTCTTTCCGTCCTCTGTTAAAGTTTGAGTTCTAACCAAGACATTTGGGTTTGCCTCAAGACCATTGTATACTTCATCAACAGTATAGCTTGGTAATGTACCTTCGCTTACAAACCAAAGTCCGCTTTTGCGCTCATGTTGCACTCTTTCTCCATGTTCACTAATTGCAATATCTCTAACAGCAACACGATTACCATCAGTATCTACAAATTGTAAAATGTTTCCTCCATTAGTTTGGATAGCACCATAATCACCTTTTATAAATGTTGCCCATTCCCATGCTTGTGAACCAACGAATATTAATCCACCAATAATGGTTAAGAACATGTAAATTGTCACTTTTGCTTTTTTCATATGGTGACCAGCATCAACAGCAAGTACCATTGTAACTGATGACATAATAAGAATAAAGGTCATGAATGCCACATAAATCATAGGATAATTCCCATGAAAAAATGGAATGTGAGTAAAAACCTCATCGGCAATTGGCCATGAACCAATAAACTTAAATCTTGAAAATCCGTAGGCTGCTAAAAACCCAGAAAACGTTAAGGCATCAGATAATATAAAAAACCACATCATCATTTTACCATAGCTAGCTTTAAGAGGCTGATTTCCACCTCCCCAAGTTTTGCCCTCTGTACCAGTATTTACAACTGTAGTATCCATATAAAGCGTTTAGTTTTTAAAAGTTGCACAAAAATAATCATTTTATTCATCTAAAAAAACATCAAGTAATAAATTATACAGACTCTAAATAAATATAAAAGCGATGTTACTTTATCCTTTTGATAGGCAATATAGTCTATCTAAATAAATATAAAAACAAAAACAAAAACAGCCATAGTATATCTACAAAGTGCCAAAATGTTGCAGATAGCTCTAAACCAAGCATTTTAGTTGCTGTATACTTTTGTCTTAAATGATTAAAAATTACTACCACTATTGAGATTAAACCTGCTACAACATGCATTATATGTGCAAATGCTATAACATAAATAAAACTCATGGTAATATTACTTGTAGGTCCTGTAAAATTATAACCTAAATCTATTATTTGTTGAAACCCTAATAATTGACTCCATATAAAAGCAACACCTAATGCGAGTGTTACAAACAACCATAGTGTTGTTGCTTGTCTGTTGTTAGCTTTTAAACTTCTTTTAGCCAGATAAAATGTAATACTACTTACAATAATAATTACTGTACTTATTACAAATGCTTCAGGTAATTGAAAATCCTTTAACCAGTCTGGTCGCTTACTACTTACAACTACAGCACTTGTTAAACCTGCAAAAGACATAATTAATGAGCCAATACCAAACCATAGCATCATTTTTTTTGCACGTTCATTTTTTTCCTCTAGCGTTCCCTGTGTTAAATCCATTTTTTATCTAATAAACTTATCTATAACATAAACTATTTGCAGCAACGTAATATAAGACACACTTGCCAACATTAATTGTTTAGCAGCTTTTGCTGTTCGTTCTTTAAACAATACTAAAGCGTAACGCAACATCACAAGCCCTAATAAAAACACAATTATTGCTGCAACAATAGAGAGTTTTAAATCTCCTGTAAAACCAAATACTGGTATAATTGAAACCAATATTGTCCAAACAGTGTACATTATAATTTGTACTGCTGTTCCTTTATCTCTTTTTCCTGTTGGAAGCATAAAAAAGCCTCCTTTTTTATAATCTTCAAACAAAAACCAGCCAATAGCCCAAAAGTGAGGAAATTGCCAAAAAAACTGTACCGCAAATAAAGTTCCTGGTTCAATACCAAAATCGTTTCGAGCTGCAACCCATCCCAACATAAATGGAATGGCTCCTGGAATGGCTCCAACAAAAACTGCTAAAGGCGTTTTGGTTTTTAATGGTGTGTAAACACTCGTGTATAAAAAAATTGAAATTGCACCATACATTGCAGTTCTTGGGTTGATAACATACAGTGTTGCTATTCCTAATAGTGTAAATGCAACTGCAATTATAAATGCTGTTCTTACCGACATTCTTCCGGCAGGAATTGGACGGTTTTTGGTACGCTCCATTAAAGCGTCTAAATCTTTTTCAATAATTTGATTGTAGGCATTAGAAGCACCTACCATAAAATAGCCTCCAAAAGCCAATAATATTAATGTATAAACATCTACAGTTGGAGCTCCCAACAAGTAACCAGCAATGGAAGAAAACACCACACTTACAGAAAGTCTGATTTTAGTAATTTCCTTAAAATCTGAAATTATTGATGCTGTTGAAACCGAAGACACTTTAGTACTCAAACTCTATTGTTTTGTTGCTCGCTATTGCGACTGCAAAGATACTTTGAAAATTACTTATGGGCAACGCTTAGTGAAAGTAATTCGGTTTTTGTTGTTGAATGTATTTTAAAAGTAAAAAAGTAGTACTAAAAATCGTAGTACCAATTAAACAAATCGGTTCTTACCCCTAAACTAAACCAGGTTGTATTACTTTTTACCAATGCAGCTGTATTAGCGTTTGGGTCAAAGTTTCTAAAGCTTATATTAGTGAATAGCTTAAGATTACTTACAGGATTTATAATATAACCGCCTTGTAATTCGGCATTAAATGTATTGGTTTTTATACCTTGTCCTACTTCTACTCCTGTATCAAAAGGTCGCTCTTCATAACTACGGTAAATATCGCCTCCATAGCTAAAGTTGTCTGTACCATCATTAATATCAAATCCTCTTACACCAAATACAAGTTTAGCATCAGCAAACCAACGTTTGTAATTATAACGACCAATTAAAATAAGTTCACTAAAATTTGCTCCCCAAAGATGTGCCATTGACTGATTGTTATGTCCATAATTTAAAGCTACAGTATTGTGAGAATAAGTATAAGGTCTAACCCTGTTATATTCAACTTGCAGTAATAGATCATCAACCTTAAAGGCATCATAGTATTTTGCTCCTAACTGATAGCCATATTTATTTTTCCAACTTTTTTCGCCTCCTTTAATATCGTTTAAAGAAAATTCATCTAAAATAAATTGTCCGTAAAGGTTAACTTTATTGTTCCATTTATACTTTAAAGATGCACCAACAACAGCATTTCCAGCATCTTGCCCTGTTTCAAACTCAATAGCTCTAAAAAATATTATTGGGTTAAGGTAATTTACATCAAATGCTCTATTATCAGTCTTTGCCCACATAACGGATTCAAACAAACCTATGTTAAGTCGTTTAGACACGTTCCAGCTTAAGTAATGATTTGCCATATACTTGGTTAAAAATGCACCATCTTCGGTTACTTCGGTTCGTACGTCTTTTAACCACATCCAAGTATTGGTGTATTTTATTTTCCAGAATTTGGTGTTTAATTTTAAAAAAGGGTATGGACTAGTTACATCACTTTGCAACAAAGACCTGTAACCATCACCTATGAAATTTTTACCATGACCAAATTGTACATTTATAAAATTTGCTGGAGAATAGGATAAATATGCTTCAGCTACTGGATAATCGTAAGAATCGGTTTTAAACCGTTTTGCAATACCACGACCAGGGATTATTGCAGGATCTGGACCAAAGGCTTTTAAACTTTCAGAATACTCATTAAAATATTGAGCAAATCGACCTTGACTTTCATAAACCGATGCTGAGAAATTGAATTTTTTCCCTAATCCTCCTTGAATATAAAATCCTCTAGTATTATTATATGTTGTGCTAAAATCGGCATCAGTATCTTTACCTACCTGAAGGTCAAAAACCGGATCAATAGTAAACCAATAATCTTCTCCTTGAACTTGTACTAAGTGCTCATTCCACAGTTTTCTTGCCCACCAACTTTCAGAGTCTTTTACTAAAGCTTCTTTTTCAGCTTCAAAATCATAATACTTTGAAACCTCATCAAACATAAACGGTTTTGCTGCAGTATGACTATTGGTACCAAGCTCATTCATTTCTCTATCAAACCTTGCATAATAGGTATGCGTAAATGGAATGTTAAGTTGGCTTTTATACTCTAACTTTTGATACTTTACAATGTTATTATTAATGCTATCGTACTCATTAGATACAACCTCATTTAAATCGACCGTTTTTTTAACATCAACTATAGTTTCTTTAGCTGTTTGCGGAGTAACCTCTTGAGGATTTACCAAAGGTATTTTTATAGCCAAAGAATATTGATAATAGGTTGGATTGCCATTGTAAGTCCCAGGAATTGTCTTTGGTAGTTCGTTAAAAACACGCTTTACCTCATCCTTTAATTCATCATAAACTGCATCTACATAAAGCACATGTATTGTTCCTTCTTTATCTACTTCAAACAACACTTTTACATCTCCTTTGTACTCATCATCAATAGCTACTTGTGGTACTTTTAGAGTATTAAAAATATGGGTGTTTATTTTATTATTAAAACAAGATTTTAAATTCTCTATTGGTTGAGATTCGCAACCTGGAAAAACAGGTGATTTTTCGTAAGTATCGCTAGTTTGAGAAAATACTATGGATTGTGTTAAAACGAAAATAAACAAGAAGAGTTGTTTCATAAGATGGTAACTACCTTTTTATTAGGCGAAAGATACTATTTTTTTCAAAATGCGGACAATAAAAGAATTTCTTGATAAAGGTATAAAACTGAAATTCATTTATAATTAAAAAACCGCTATCAGTAAATGATAACGGTTTATACATTAATAAATTTTAAGGTTTACTAATCCATCACTTGAAAAATGATTGGGAAGGTATAGATTACCTCAACAGGATTTTCTCTTTGCATACCTGGAGTCATTTCTGGGATTTTTTTCACCACACGCTCAGCTTCTTTTTCAAGTCCTTTGTGTGGTGCTCTTGTTTTAATACCTGAAACCTTACCAGATTTGTCCACCTTAAATTCGACATAAATTTTTTGAACACCACTCAACCCTAATTCTGAAGCTATGCTTGTAGAGAATTTTTTATTTACCAATCTGGTAATTTTCTCAGACATACATTTTTTACGTGCTTCATTAGTTGTTTCATTTTCACAACCAGGATAAATTGGTGCCTTTTCTATTCTGAAAAAAGGCACAGGAATATCTTCAACAACCTTATCAATCACTATATCTCCAGGATCAACAGGAGTTGATGTTGCTACAGGTTCAGTAATTATAGTTTCGGTTACTTGTTTTTCATTGAAGTCGTCTTCAACGATTGTAGGTTCTTTATCTACAATCCTTCTCTGTTTTTGTTTGACTTCTTCTTTAGGCGCTTGTTCTTCATAGATTTTGAACTCTGGGACAATAATTTCGGTTTCATCATCAATTGCCACTAAAGCTTGGTCAATTTTTGGAACATGTGTTGCAAAGTTCATTTCAAAAAGCAGGTAAGTTCCTAGCAAACAAAGAATGAGTCCAACCTGAAAATACAAGGCTGAATTTTTTTGTAAATTTGCATCATGCTTTTGTGGTTTTTTCACATTGGTAGTGCTCTGACCAGCATTACTGTGTGTTTCGTTAAAATTTTTCATAATACTTTAAATTTAAAATGTTAATATTATGATAAAAACACAATAAGCATACCAAAAACAAAAATCCCGCTCATTAATTTGAACGGGATTTTTAAATCTATATTAAAACTGTTTTTAGTCTTGTACTTGGAATAAGATTGGTAACGAATATGGAACTGTTACTGCTTTTCCTCTTTGCTTACCTGGTTTCATTTTAGGAAGCAATCCAATTACACGCTTAGCTTCTTTTTCCAATCCTGGATGTGGAGCTCTAGCCATAATGTTAGTAATGTTTCCACTTTTATCAATCTTGAAAATTACGTTGATACGTTGTCTTCCTGATAAACCTAATTCTCCAGCTAAGTCAGTGTTGAATTTCTTATTTACAAACTTGCTGATTTTTTCAGACATACATTGTTTCTTAGCATTGTTTCCACTTTCGTTTTCACAACCAGGAAAAACTGGTACGTTTTCAATTACAGCAAACGGAACCTCGATGTCTTCTTCTACTTCTTCAACCTCTACTTCTTCTACCTCAACAATTTCTTCTTCTTGATCGGTTTCAGTAGATTCAATTACAGTTTCCTCAACTTCTTCTTCATCTTCTACAATCTCAATCTCTTCAGGAGCTGCAGGTGGTGGTGGTGGAGGTGGAGGGGTTTGTATTTGTTCAGTAATTGGAATTTCTTCTTCTAATTCTTCATCTAAGTTTAATTGACCTATATCAATATCAGACTTATCATATGTTTTATAGTTAATTGCCACATTAGCAAACAATAACATTAAAGCAAGACCTACAGCGAAATAGATTGAACTATTTCTACTTACATCTGCTTTAGTACTCTTTTTAGGTTCCATATCTTAAAAGGTTTAAAAGGATTGCTAAAATAACCAATTAATTGTTAAAAAAGCAAGTGATTTTTTTATTTTAACTTTAAGCTTTTACTAGACTTTATAATGACTACTCCTATTATGATACCAATTGTATTGGCTGCTACATCATAAAAATCTAATGTTCTTAAAGTTGTAATTGTATTTTGTAATACCTCAATTATAATGCCATAAATTACTCCCACAGCAATTGTTACACCTATTTGATAGTTAAGGCTTAATGTGCGTAGGTAATTAAAACAAAGTAAGGTAAACACAACATAGGCTGCGATGTGATAAAACTTATCATCCATTGATGAGCCTAAGCTTGGTAATCCATTAACATTTATAAGGCTAAGTATTGTTAAAGCTATAACGTAACCGCCAAATAAAATTAATGCGAATTTTTTAAGCACCTATTAGTGTTTTATAATCTTCGGCAGACATTAAATTATCGAATTGAGAAACATCTGAACACTTTACTTTTATCATCCAACCGTCTCCATAAGGATCTGTATTTACTGTTTCTGGTTGGTCTTCTAAAGCTTCATTAAATTCAATAATTTCTCCTGATACAGGTAAGAACAAATCAGAAACTGTTTTTACAGCTTCAACTGTTCCAAAAATTTCTTCGGCTTCTAGAGTTTCGTCTAAAGTTTCAACTTCAACATAAACAATATCTCCTAATTCGCCTTGAGCAAAGTCTGTAATTCCTACAGTTACTACATCGCCTTCAATTTTAACCCACTCGTGGTCTTTAGTGTACTTTAAATCTGATGGTATATTCATCTTGTGTAAAAATATTAATTACAGCAAATGTAATTTTTTAAATAAAGAATTTCAGGTGTTTTCTCTTATTTTTTATTAACAGCCATTATATGTCTAGTTACCAAAATTATACCTTAGAGTAATACCAGATCGTATTGTGGTTTGTGGAAATGCTGTAGAAATAGCATACTCAGAAAACGTGTAATCAAAATAGAATATACCTGTTAGGTTTTTACTAAACGCATAGTCGGCATTATATTTAAACCCTAATATGGTTTGACCTGAAGTTATTTGATTATTATCTAAGTCTAAATATCTAATTATGGTTTTATTATCTCTTATTGAGATATCTGCCGACATATTTAAATCACTTTTAATAATTTGTTTCGGTCCTGCAAGTTTAGAGCGTATTCTAACATCTTTAATTCTATATCCTAAACCAATAATGTATTCTTTACCTTGAATTTCAGTAAGTAGATTGTTATCAAAGCTTAATGACAGTACTCTGTCTTTTTTAATTTCGGCTAGAATTTTTATCGAGTTTTTCATTTCGAAATCCACTCTTATTAATGGACTGAATTGCTCTTCTAGGTTTATATTACTAAATACCGTTCTATTCTTGAAGTTTCCTGATTGGTCTAACACATTTGGATCTTGGTTTGCATAATCCATAGTTGGGTCAGCAGCTTGATAGTCTAGGTTAGTTCTAAACTGGTTAATTGTATAACTAGATCTATAACCATGCGTTACAGAAAAACGTTTAAAGCGCTTTTTAAACCAGTTAAACTTCATAAAACCTGTATACTTTAACTGCCAGTTTGGAATTGGAACATCTCTAAACGCTCCTAATTTAATATTATCTGGATTAGTACCTTGATATGCCGATAAGAATGCTGGTAATAATACAGCTTGACTATTTTTACCAAATCCTAATGGATAACCTTCATCATCTACATCATAAGTTGAGTTACCATAAAAGTTTCTCGCTAATCTATTAGCTATTACAAGTCTGTTTTCTCTAAAATTATCAAAAGCTTCTGATTGATTTTCGTCACTCTTACTAAACGCTGTTTTAATTAATGCTGTAGAAATATTAAAGTTACCATATGAATTTTGAATTAATGAATTATAGTCTAACTCTCCATCATTATCTAAATCTTCAACTCTAAAATTCTCAGTCATACTTTCAGAGTAAGTTCTGCTTCCAGTAAAGTCAATTTTTAAATCATTAATAGGCTCCATATTGGCTGCTAGATCCAATATTTTATTGGTAGTAGCCATATACTGTTGGTTAAACTCAGGGAATACAGTTAACCATCCATTTCTTGCAACTACATCTCTAATGTCTCTTTGACTACCAAAAGTATATCCAAACGTAGGCTTAAGTGTTCCTACAAATCCTGGTGTTCTTAAATAACCTGGTAAGAATGTTCCGTTATTTTCAGTATAATTAATTTGAATACGTTTTATACTTGTTAAAAGGTCTATTCCTGCATTAAGTATTTTGGTTCCTGCTCCTGTTTTAGAAGTAGAACTATTATTTCTTTGATTTTGGGCTGGTTTACCATCTTTCCCTATTGCTGCAGGTGTTGCTCTAGTTCTTGCTCTTGTACGAGTTGGTTTTTTAACCAAACCTACATATCTATATAAATTCTCCATATTTAATGTAGAATTTATAGAATGGGTATTTGCATTTTGTACTGAGTTCCCTAAATTATACGTTCTAGTTACGTCATTATCATCAGTATACTCAAAATCGGTATTAAGATCAGACCCTTTTTGCCACTGGAAATTTGCTGTATAAGAATACGTTGCCTTTAAGAAACTAAAGGTTGGTATTTTATACAACGGAATATCATAATTAATCTGTAAATCTTGTGCTTGAATATTTGGATCTCCAAGATCAAAGAAACCATCCCAAACATCTAGAGTTGGGTCTTGACTTCCGTTAATTTGGTCATCAATAAAATAGTTTCTTACAATGTTTTTGTTAGCTGCACTAAAGTTTAAATTTAAACCATTAGTGATATTATAGTTAATAGCATATTGGAAGTTGAACGTGTAATTTCTTCTAAATAGCTCTTCAATTCCTATGTTATCTCCTCCCAATTCAACGTCTCTAAACTTTTGCCTATTGAATTGTCTAATAATATCAGTGTTAACAGAAAATGTTGTTGGCAACACATTAAAATTGAAATCTTTAAGTATCTTCCAGTATTTCCCTCTAAATAATGAATCATTTTTCTTAAAAGGTTCAATAGGTTTTGGAGTAAAGCTATAGTTGTAGTTAACACCTGCTCTAATGTTTTGGTCTAAAGATCTTTCAATTTCAAAATCTCTATGCTCAACTTTGTTGTATGAATAGTTGAACGTTAAATTTTCAACATCGTAAAAATGTGGTTTAGCTTCAGCTGAACGCTGCTTTTTAACACCAATAAAGTTAATACTCTTACGCTTTGTGTAATTTTCTGATTGTACTCTAATTTGCTCACGTTCTTCTTCAGTTTCTGCAGCATCAATTCTTGACTCTAGCGTAAGGTCGTTATAATACTGATCGTATTTTGGTGTAATAAGCTCTTCACTCTGAGCATAATTAAATGGTATTTGAATTCCCCATTTTTTAGGTAATAATTGACCAAGCTGAACATTGGTAACCACATCATATTGTTGTACATCTTCTCTACTACGCTCATTAGGACGTTGCTCAACCGAACCAAATCCTGAAGTACTCTGTCTTCCTGTTGCACTAATGTTTGCAAAATCTGCAAAATTAGTATCAACACTAGCAATAGCTGCCCAACCACCTTCGTTTTCTAAATCAGATAAACGCAATTCATTTACCCAAACCTCTCCACAAACATCTTCGTTAGGATTGATGTTTTTAACACCAACCATCAACACTCTAATGTCACCAAAGTTAGGATTACCTTTAATTGCCACACGCTGTTGACCTAAGGTATGCGGTGAAAATTCAGTAACAGGATCTGCACTTAACTCTCCATTTATAACATCGTAGAATGTAGGGTCAAGGTTACTTAATGTTTGCGCTGAAATTCCTCTTGATTTTATTTCTTGAAGTACTGATAACTGAATATTAATTTCATTTTCTTCAGGCCAAACATCAGTAGGAGATACACTTCCTGTTGATACTTTTAAAGGCACTTCAATTTGGTAGAAGTTTTGAGTTAAGTCATTACCCATTCTAATAAACCCAACTAATTCTTCATCATCTAAAGTTCCACTTTCTCCATCTTGGGCATGCATAAACATACGCAGTTTTTTATACTGACGCATGTCAACATTTATGTTCTTGAAAACTCCTTTAGAATCGGTTGGTTCTAAATTACAAATATTTAAAACTAATGATTGCTCATTTTGTCTAATGATATTGTTATTATTATTTAACTGCTCTAACTCAACTCCTGGAGGCAACACATAGTTTCCTTCGTTTTCTTGCAAACCAACTATACCGACACTAAACTCAGGGTTAGCACTGTTATTGTTTGAGTCGTTATCTAAATCTAATGTGTAACGTCTCCAATCACTACGTACAAGATCTAGAGTTGCAAAACGTAATGTTGTAGTTTCAGTAAATCCGTTAAGATACATTCTTGCAAAACGTACAGATCTAATATCTGTAATTCCTCCTACCGCTGAAGTTGGCTCAGAAATTGGAATTCTAAACTGATACCATTTTACTTCTCTTGTATCTCCATTTGGTAATACAACATCTCTTGTTTTTATATCATTAATTTGCTCATTAGTTGCAACTAAACTCGCAGGAGTAATATCAATTTCATACTCATAATAACTATCAATAGTATTCATTGTATTGTCTCTATTGATATCTTCAACATCTGGCTGTGTTGTAGAACCTCTATTTGTTTCAGTAAAGGTTTCAGGAGAGTTTCCTTGTGTACCATTGTACTTCTTGTAACGCTCAAAAATATCTCCTGATGTATTTAAGAAATAGGTATAGTTATCATTTGAAGGATCTTCTAATCCAGCAAATGCAGGGAATTGTTGCGCTTCTTCAGCATCATCAAATCCATCATAACCAACATCTTGGTTTGTTCTTTCTTGTCCTAGAGTTGAAAACGTATAGATTAATGATTGGTTTTGTGGTACAGCCCAATCGGTTCCTGAGTTTAATAATGCTGATACATCACCATTCTCAGGAAGTCCGTTTTCATACTGCTTTTTACCATCTTTTAAAATATCTTCAGAGATATTTCCTAAGTTGAAATAGAGCTTTCCTCCTGTACTGTTTTCGTTATCTAAAAATGGATCTTGCACCCAGAACTCAATATACTCTACATTGGCTTGTTCAAAATCGGTTGAAGTTATTTGTCTGGTAATTCCTGCCCAAGCTTGTGCTGGGTTATCAATAGTTCCATCAGTCGTTGAAGGATCAAAATTATATGGTCCTCTTTCGGTTGGATAATACCTTAAATCCAATGTATTAATAATTGTACTTTGACCTTGTACAATATCAACCTGAGGAAATACTTCGTCAATAAAAACACGTCTTGAATATAAGTTTGACACATCATCATCTGAAATACCACTTGGTCTTTGGCTACTATAAAAAATTGGGTCAATAGTATACCAGTTTAAAAATGCTCTATCAAAACCATTTTCTAAACCTGGAGAGTTAATAGGGTCGTTTTCAGCAGCTCCATTTACAGTTCTTGGTCTACTCGATAAAAACCATGATTGAGGTGATAGTAAATCTATTGCTCCTTGAGTACCTTCAAAATCATCAACATAAGCTGTAGCTTCATTATTAAAGTCGGTTCCTTTTGGAGCTCCTGGAGCTAAGTAAGCAAATTCTCCTCTAACTGATAAATTAGAAGGTACATCAGTATCAATATTTGGAAGTTTATTTACTAATCTTGTAAAGAATGGAACTTCGGTTGAATAATTTCCATTAAATCCGAAAATGGTATTGTTTATAGGTTCAGTATTGTAGTTTGCTTTTTGTGTTATTGGTCGTTCACTTAAATTTAAAAAGGTTGCTCCCAACACAAAATTCTCATTAAACTGGTGTTCTACATTTACACCTGCAAAGCGTCTTGTTTGCTGACCAAACACTGCATTGTTTTCAACAGACACATTAATAGGAGTGTTAGATGCTTTAAGTGCTTCATCTAAAATTTGAACACGTCCTAATTGATAATTTACTGTATAATCAATACCTTCAACAAGTGTACGTCCTCCAGCAGTTACTGCTACAGAACCTCTTGGTACATTAAATGCTCCTAAAGGAATACCATCACCTCCCGATGATTTATAACTTCCCTTAATCTGGAATTTATTCTTTTCAATTTCATCTAAAGCAGCAGTTTTAGTCTTCTTATAAAGGATATCATACACATACTTTTCTTGGTTGGCGTTGGTATAGATATCAGCATCGTAGTCACCAGGGTTACTTGGGTCGTCTAACACATCAAATAGGTATTTACCAAATGGCTCTACCTTAGTGAATATTATTTTTCCGTTTTGCATTAAAACAGTTTGACCTTCAACAAAATCAAAGAACCCATCACCATGCAATTGTGGGTCATTATTGTAATTAAGTCGATCTAAGTGAAATAGTCTAATTAAAGGTGTTTCGTTAATAACTGTATCGTCTGTTGGATCGGTTGTATTATTATCATACAACGGAAAAGCTGTTCCTTCAACCGGTAAAATGTAGTTAACAGGAGACGCTTCAGTATAAAAAATGTTTAATTTGAAATCCTCTTGACTTAATTGAAAAGCGCCAGTGTCATACACGTTTTTCATCATTAAGTCCCATATAGGTTCCTCAACACTAGTAATTGCACTTTTAAGCATTTTTAAAACCAAGCTATTGTTACTAACTACTTGGTTTCCTGAACCTGTATCAGTTGTTACTCCAGTAGCTTCAACACCATCGTTAGCAAATTCACCAACTTGGTATACTTGACCTCCTACAGTATATTGGAAGGCAACTGCTAACACTTCATCATTTAACAACCTTTGATTTAATGAGATGTAACCCAGTTGTGTGTTTAGCGTATAGTCATATCCTTCTTCTAGCTTACGTGCGTTTTCTAATTTTCCAAAGTCGAAACCTTCGTTTGCCGGAATATTAATACCTTGCTCTACAGTGGTAATATCTCTTACTAAATCATTAAGGTTAGAACCAGCTCCACCTATATTTGTCGGGTCAAAACCATTATTACTGTTATCAGGCAGTGCGCCTGGGTTTAGTATGTTTACACCAGAACCGACAATTTCAGACTCTCCTAAATCCTGAAAAGCAGCAATGTTTCTTACGTTATCAGTTTGATTGCTTCGGTTAGTTACCCAAACCTCAATTCTAGTAATTTGAATATTATTATTTATGTATGGGTAACGCATCATAGACGCATCATACGTTTCCCTAAAATATTGCGAAAGGAAAAAGTGTCGGTTTTCGTCATAGTCTCTAGCAAAAAACGAGAACTCCTCAAGTGTTCCTCCTCCTTGAGCTACTACTGACTGCGACTGTGATTTCTGTTCAGAAAAAACTGCTGTGACTCTTGTTTTACCAAATTGAAGTTCGGTCTTTACACCAAATAAACTTTGCGCTCCAGTAATTAATGAACTGTTAAGCGGCATACTTACGTTACCAACTTCAATTTTTCTTACAATATCATCTTCGGTTGGTGTATATTCTAACTTTATTAAGTTTTGAAAATCAAATGTTGACTCGGTATCATAATTTGCAGTTACCTGTAATCTTGTACCTACTTTACCTAATAAACTTAAACTTATACGTTGGTCAAAATCAAAGGTGAAATTACTTCTGTTTCTTGGTGAAAATGAAGGGTTATCTTGCTTTGTAAACAATACTCCTAAGTCCATTTCAACCGAACCTTGAGGAACTACCTCAATGGTATTACCTCCAAAAATAGTTTCAAAAAAACCTGAGTCTACATAAAACTCTGGTAATAAGTTTTTTTGTTCTTCTTCAGTCCCTTCCTTTTTACCTTCAGCAGCATCAATTTTTTGTTTGTAGTAGTTTCTTAACTGCTCTTGTATTACTAATTTTTGATATTCAGCAGGTGTTAGAATAATTGGATAATTGATATTGAAATCGCCTACTTTTTCAGTGTAAATGTATCTGTCAGTTAAAGGATCGTATGTATACTTTGAAACAATGCTGTTAGGATTTGGCATTTTTATATTTCCTAAGGCATACCCTGTTTTTGTAGTATCAGATTCTTCAGCATCTTCTTGTGAAAACGCAAAAGTGCTGCACAGCATAGCTAAACTAAAAAGCAGGTATTGTAATAATGTCGGTTTAAAAGTATAGTTAGTTGTCCTCAAATTGATTATAAATTTTTTAAAGCCTCTTTTATAATTGCTTCAATGCTTGCATCTGGCTGATTGGATATAATTTTATCTACAACTCTTTCAGACTGTTTTTTAGCAAATCCTAGAACTTCTAAAGCAGATAACGCTTCATCTTTGTTTGTATTGCTTTTTGGGGCCGAAAGTTCGTCAATATCATACACTTTCAAAATTTTATCTTTTAAATCCAAAATAACTCGTTGAGCTGTTTTGGCTCCAATACCCTTTATAGATTGGATTAGAGCCACATCTTCCATAGCTATTCCTTCTCTAACTTGTTTGGGTGTTAACGAAGACAACATAGTACGTGCAGTACTAGCTCCTATACCACTTACCGATATAAGTAATCTGAAAATTTCACGTTCAGCTAATGATGAAAATCCAAAAAGCGTGTGCGAATCTTCTTTAACCTGAAGATGCGTGTATAATTTAAGATGCTCTTTATCTGGAATTTGAGAAAACGTGTGTAGCGAAATATTAAGCAAATAGCCCACTCCATTACAGTCTATCGTAACATCAGTTGGGTTTTTCTCTACAAGTTTCCCTTGAATATGTGTAATCATTAACTAATCCTTAATTAACCTCTCAAATGTAATAAAATTATTTGCATTACAAATCTACTTGGTCGATTGGTTTTCTAACTCCCACTTTTCTTTTTGCTGAGCATCAATTACCGCAATAGCTGTCATGTTTACTATTTCATCTACACTTGCATCCAATTGTAAGATATGAACAGGCTTACGCATTCCCATCATTATTGGTCCTATTGAGTCCGCTTTATTAAGCTCTTTAAGCAGTTTATAGGTGATGTTTGCAGAGTCTAAATTTGGAAAAATGAGTGTATTTACTTTTCTACCTGCTAATTTTGAAAACGGAAAGATATCTTGTAGCATCTCACTGTTTAAAGCAAAATCGGTTTGCAATTCTCCATCTACAATCATATCAGGATAGTAACGATGTAAATAAGACACTGCTTCTCTTACTTTTGATGCGCGCTCATTTGTTGACGAACCAAAATTGGCATACGACACCATTGCCATTACTGGCTCCATGCCAAACATTTTTACTACTTTAGAAGTCATTTGAGCAATTTTTGCTAAGTCTTTAGATGATGGATCAATATTTATTGAAGTATCACTTAAAAACATTGGTCCACGTTGCGTCATCATTAAGTTGGTAGTCGCAACTCTCGATGCTCCCTTAGCTAAACCTATAAGCTCTAACATAGGTTTTACTACTGACGGATAGCTTCTAGAGTAACCAGAAATTAAAGCATCAGCATCTCCTGTATTAACCATCATTGCTGCAAAATAGTTTCGCTCGCGCATGATTTTTTGAGAAGAATATAATGTAACACCACGTCGTTTACGTTGTTGCCAATAGACTTCGGCATATTTATTTTTACGCTCTAACTCTTCATCTGACTTAGGGTCGATAATTGGAACATCAGCATCAAACTCAATTTCTTCTTTAAGTTTTTCAATTTCATCTCGTCTTCCTAATAAAATAGGATGCGCAATTCCTTCATCATAAACTATTTGAGCAGCTTTTAATACATCTAGCTGGTCAGCTTCAGCAAACACAACTCGTTTTGGGTTTAATTTTGCTCTGTTAACAAGTAAACGTACAATCTTATTATCTGCTCCTAAACGCTCTAATAGTGACTCTTTGTATTTATCCCAATCATCGATAGACTCTTGAGCAACTCCACTTTCCATAGCTGCTTTTGCCACAGCAGGAGGAACTTCACCAATTAATCTTGGGTCAAAAGGTTTTGGAATGATATATTCTTTACCAAAGGTTAAATGCGTTTCTCCATAGGCTATATTAACTTGCTCAGGCACTGACTCCTTTGCTAAACGTGCTAATGCAAGCACAGCAGCCATTTTCATTTCTTCATTAATCTTGGTAGCTCTTACATCTAGAGCTCCTCTAAAAATAAAAGGGAAGCCAAGTACATTATTTACCTGATTAGGATGATCGCTACGTCCTGTAGCCATAATTATATCATCTCTAGTAGCTATTGCTAAATCGTAAGCAATTTCAGGATCTGGGTTTGCCATAGCAAAAACTATTGGGTCTTTTGCCATAGACTTAAGCATTTCAGGAGTTACGATATTAGACGTTGACAGTCCTATAAACACATCCGCATCTTTCATTGCTTCTTCTAAGGTGTCAATTTTCCTGTGCGTAGCAAACTCAGCTTTTTCTTTTGTAAGGTTTTCTCTGTCTTTTCTGATAACACCTTTACTATCTAACATAACCATGTTTTCAAGATTTGCACCACACGATTGGTACAAACGCGAACATGATATTGCAGCAGCTCCTGCTCCACTAATAACTATTTTAACATCTTCAATGTTCTTTTCTGCTAACTCCAATGCATTTATTAATGCTGCAGCAGAAATAATAGCTGTTCCATGTTGGTCATCGTGCATTACAGGAATATCGAGCTCCTCTTTTAAACGACGTTCAATTTCAAAGGCTTCGGGAGCTTTGATATCTTCAAGGTTAATACCTCCAAAGGTTGGCGCAATATTTTTAACCGTTTCAATAAACTCTTCAATATTTTCGGTGTCTACCTCAATATCAAACACATCAATATCGGCAAATATTTTAAACAGTAACCCTTTACCTTCCATAACAGGTTTAGAAGCCTCAGGACCAATATTACCAAGTCCTAAAACCGCTGTTCCATTGGAGATTACGGCAACAAGGTTACCTTTAGTAGTATATTTATAGACGTTGTTTTTATCTTTTGCAATTTCAAGACAAGGCTCTGCAACACCTGGTGAATATGCTAATGACAAATCTCTTTGACTTGCATATTTTTTGGTAGGTACAACCTTTATTTTTCCTGGAGTTGGTTTGGCGTGATACACCAAAGCCTCACGACGTTTGCTTTGTTTACTCATATAAAAATTGGATTAATATGAATTTACAAATGTAGTAATCCTTTCTATGAAACTCTAATCTTTCAAAAACTTAATATTTCGTGTAAGTCCTGAATACTTGGTGCGTTTTACTGCAGATTTTTTAAACACCTTTTTAAAAGTGTCTTCTGTAATTTCATCCCAATCCTTCTTGGTCATTTCTAATAATTCTGGATGTGGATTAAACAATGGTTCATTGTGAGGTTTTGAAAATCGATTCCATGGACAAACATCTTGACACACATCGCAACCAAACATCCAATCGTCAGTTTTATTCTTAAAGTCTGATGGTATATTATCTTTTAACTCAATGGTTAAATACGAAATACATTTACTGCCATCTACCACATATGGTTTTACAATGGCTTCTGTTGGGCAAGCATCTATACAGGCAGTACAGCTCCCACAATGGTCTGTAGTTGGTGTATCGTAATCTAATTCTAAATCGATAATTAATTCAGCAATAAAATAAAATGAGCCTACCTTTTGGGTTAGTAAATTGCTGTGTTTACCTATCCAACCTAATCCACTTTTTGCTGCCCAAGCCTTATCTAAAACTGGTGCTGAATCTACAAACGCACGTCCTGACACTTCACCTATTTCGTCTTGAATGAATTGTAATAGCTGTTTTAATTTATCTTTTATTACAAAATGGTAATCGGTTCCATAAGCATATTTTGACAATTTATAGCTTTCGGTGTTTTGAGTTTGGGAAGGGAAATAATTAAGTAGTAACGATACTACACTTTTAGAACCATCCACTAGTTTTGTTGGATCCAAACGTTTGTCAAAATGATTTTCCATATAACGCATTTCACCATGCATATTCGCGTTTAACCATTTCTCAAGACGAGGTGCTTCTGCTTCTAAAAACTCTGCTTTACTTATACCACACGATAAAAAACCTAGCCTTTTAGATTCCTCTTTTATAAGCTTTGTGTATTTTGAAGTTTGGCTGTTCATTAAGCTCTCGGTTGAAGCCTAACAATGGCATTTTTAGGCTTAAGCGTTATTAATGGATTTATTTCAATGGTATCTTTAGTTGGAAGAATTTCAAACCTAAGTAATACTTCTGAAATGGCTATAATCATTTCATACATAGCAAAATTATTTCCTATGCATTTTCTTGGTCCAGCTCCAAAAGGAAAATACTGTGAGGAGTAGCTTTTAGCTTTTTCAGGAGAAAAACGATTAGGATTAAATTCCTCTGGGTTTTCCCATAGGTCTTTGTGTTTATGAATTTCTATAATAGATAATAAAATACTACTTTCTTTTTTAAACTGATAGGTTTTAAAACTATCATCTTCAATATTAACACGATCTATAAAGTATGCTGGTGGATACAGTCTTAAAGTTTCTTCAACCACTTGTTTAGCATAAGCTGACATAGCAATTTCGGACATTATATCTGCATCATGTTGCTCTAATACTTGTTGATACTGTTCTACTACTTTTGTTTGCCAGTTAGGATGTTGTGCTAATAATTGTACTGCAAAACTTAGGGCATTTGCTGTTGTTTCATGTCCTGCAACAAACAAAACCAAAATCTCATCTATAAGTTGTTCGTCACTCATTTGAGAACCATCGTCATAACGTGTCTGCAAGAGCATATCTAACAAATCGTTATACTCTATAGAAGAATTCCTACGCTTATTAATAATAGTTTGTAAAACATCTCTTGAAGCTTTTGAGCGTGATAGGTGTTTTTCAATAATTCCGAAGTGTTTAAAATACCAAGCCAAGTAAGGTTGTCTTAATTCTTTCACTAACATTTCTTGATTTTCTTCTGTTACATCTTGGAGTAGTTTGATTTCACTGTCAGATGCTGCATTACTAAACAATGCCTTTACTACTACTTTAAACGCTAAATTGCTAAACATTGGTAAAACATCAATATCCTTATTAGGTTCAATTGCTGTTAATTCATCTACAATAGTTTGTTTTATGACTGTTAGTAAATGTTCAATGTGCTTTTTATGAAATGCTGGTTGAATAAGTTTTCGTTGTGTCCGCCAATGATCACCTTCGGCGGTGAGTAATCCTTGACCTAAATACTTTGCAAGATCTTTAGTTTGAATAGGTGATTTTTTATAGTTCTTCCAGTTTTTCTGCAATACATATTCAGCTAGTTCAGCATCACGAGAAAATATAGCATAACTTTTGGGTCCTACATTTAGTTTAAATGTGTCTCCATAACGCTCAAAGTTTTTATGATGAAATGGTAGCGGATTATTAAGTATAGATATTGCTTGCCTTAAAAAAGTAAAGGTTGAAACCTCTGGTATGTTCTTTACAACACTCATCTAAAATAAACCACCTTGTATATTGCCTTTTACTCTTCCAAGGTGTTTATAGGCTTGTTCAGTCACTTCTCGTCCTCTAGGTGTACGCATTATAAATCCTTGTTGAATAAGGAAGGGTTCGTAAACTTCTTCAATAGTTTCGGCACTTTCACTTACTGCAGTAGCCAAAGTAGTTATACCAACTGGTCCCCCTTTAAACTTATCAATGATAGTGGATAGAATTTTGTTATCCATTTCATCGAGTCCGTGCGCATCCACATTTAACGCTTCTAAAGCAAATCGTGCAATTTTAATATCAATTGTTCCATTACCCTTTATTTGAGCAAAGTCTCTAACTCTTCGTAATAAAGCATTGGCAATTCTAGGAGTTCCTCTACTTCTACCAGCAATTTCTACAGCAGCTTCCATAGAAATTGGCACATTTAATATTGATGCACTACGTTGTACAATGGTTGTTAATAATTCGGTATTATAATATTGTAACCTACTACTAATACCAAAACGCGCACGCATAGGAGAAGTCAATAACCCTGAACGAGTGGTTGCACCAACTAATGTAAACGGATTAAGATTGATTTGTACTGTTCTTGCATTGGGTCCAGACTCAATCATAATATCAATTTTGTAGTCTTCCATTGCAGAGTAAAGGTACTCTTCAACAATGGGACTCAATCTATGAATTTCATCAATGAACAGTACATCACGCTCTTCTAAATTGGTTAACAAACCAGCCAAATCACCTGGTTTATCCAACACAGGTCCTGAAGTTACTTTGATACCAACATTAAGCTCGTTAGATAAAATATGTGCTAAAGTTGTTTTCCCTAATCCAGGAGGTCCATGAAATAGTGTATGATCTAATGCTTCGTTACGCAAATTAGCTGCTTTAACAAAGACCTGAAGGTTTTCCAATACTTGATCTTGACCAGTAAAATCTTCAAAAGATAAGGGTCTTAATTTCTTTTCAACATCCAGCTCTTCTGGTGTGAAGTTTTCGTTTGTTGGATCTAGGTTTTCGTTCATACTAAACAAATATAAAGAAAAAGCCTCTCTATTTCAGAAAGGCTTTTTAATATCTTTTAAGATTCTTGCTCTATCAAGAATTCATTAATGTTGAAGTTCTTCTTCGCCATCTTTCATTGGCACGTTTTGAGGCACATAATCTTCATCATGCCCTGGTTTACTATAGTCGTAAGCCCAACGGTGAACATGAGGAATTTCTCCTGGCCAGTTACCATGTATATGTTCAACTGGAGTAGTCCATTCTAATGTGTTAGATTTCCATGGGTTTTTCTCAGCTTTCTTACCAAAGAAAATACTAGAGAAGAAATTGTATAAGAATACCAACTGGAATACACCACCTACTAAGGCGAATACAGTAATAATAACGTTAACATCTGCTAAGTCATCAAACAATGGGAATGCAGAGTTAGTATAATAACGTCTTGGTAATCCTGCCATACCTATAAAGTGCATTGGGAAAAATACACCATAAGCACATACTGCAGTTGTCCAGAAGTGAATATAACCTAAACGTTTGTTTAACATACGTCCAAACATTTTAGGGAACCAGTGGTAAATACCAGCGAACATTCCGTAAAGTGCAGAAATACCCATTACTAAGTGGAAGTGAGCTACAACAAAATACGTATCGTGTACGTTAATATCAAGCGCACTATCTCCTAAGATAATTCCTGTTAAACCTCCTGTAATGAATGTAGAAACTAATCCTATTGAAAACAGCATTGCTGGATTCATTTGCAGATTACCTTTCCACAGCGTAGTGATGTAGTTAAATGCTTTAACAGCTGAAGGAATCGCGATTAATAAAGTTGTAAATGTAAATACAGACCCTAAGAATGGATTCATACCAGAAATAAACATGTGGTGACCCCAAACAATTGTAGATAAGAATGCAATTGCTAAAATAGAGGCTACCATGGCACGATAACCAAAGATAGGTTTACGTGAGTTAGTTGCTATAATTTCTGAAGTAATACCTAATGCTGGTAATAATACAATATACACTTCAGGGTGACCTAAGAACCAAAATAAATGCTCAAACAATACTGGAGATCCACCTTGATAATGCAGTACTTCACCTTGAATAAATATATCTGATAAGAAGAATGATGTACCAAAACTTCTATCCATTATTAATAACAAAGCAGCGGATAATAATACTGGGAATGAAATTACACCAATAATAGCTGTAATAAAGAATGCCCAAATAGTTAAAGGCAATCTTGTCATAGACATTCCTTTAGTACGAAGGTTAAGTACTGTAACAATATAGTTTAACGATCCTAATAATGATGACGCAATAAATATTGCCATAGATACTAACCATAAAGTCATACCTGCACCTGAACCGCCTTGAGCCATTGGTAATGCAGATAATGGAGGATAAATTGTCCATCCTGCTGCAGCTGGTCCAGCTTCAACAAATAATGACAATACCATGATAACACTAGATAAAAAGAATAACCAATAAGATACCATGTTTAAGAATCCTGATGCCATATCTCTAGCACCAATTTGTAACGGAATTAAAAGGTTACTAAATGTACCACTCAAACCTGCAGTTAGTACAAAGAATACCATTATAGTACCATGGATGGTTACTAATGCCAAATAGATATCAGCATCCATTACACCTTCAGGTGCCCATTTTCCTAATAATGCTTCAAAAAGTACATTTGGCTCTTCAGGCCATGCAATTTGCATACGAAACATCATAGACATTAAAATACCTATAACACCCATTATAGTACCTGTAATTAGGTATTGTTTAGCAATCATTTTATGATCCTGACTAAATATATACTTAGTCACGAATGTTTCTTTATGATGATGTCCGTGATCGTCGTCGTGTGCGTGAATATCTGCGTGTGCTGACATAATCTTATATCGTTTTAATACTTTTTAATTGGTTTATTATAAAGATTCTTTGAATGTTTTTTGCTCTTTCATCCAAGCATCATACTCTTCTTGAGTTTCTACTATTATTTTCATTTGCATGTTGTAATGCGACTTACCACAAATTTTGTTACATAATAATAAATAGTCAAACTCATATCTTAAATCTTGTCCTCTAGCTTCAACAGCTTCGCTGTTTTCAACTCTTATCTCATTAATGTGAGCAACCTTATCAATGATATCAGGGTTTTGTCTCATTTCTTCGGTTGTAATAGTTGGTGTAAATCCAAACTGAGTAATCATACCAGGAACACAGTTCATTTGTGCTCTAAAGTGAGGCATGTATGCAGAGTGTAATACATCTTGAGAACGCATTTTAAATAATACTGGTCTACCTACAGGAAGGTGTAATTCTTTAACAATTACATCATCGTGTCCGTTAGGGTCAGATTCGTCAATACCTAAAACATTAGCTTTATCAATATCAATTAATCTAACGTTAGCCATACCTAGAACATTATCGTCTCCAGCATATCTAGCAGTCCAGTTAAATTGTTGAGCATATAACTCAATAACTAAAGGATCTTCGTCTTCATCAATATTCATAATGCTAGTCCAAGTAAATAATCCGTAGATAATTAAACCAGCTAAAACAATTACAGGAATAATAGTCCAAATTGCCTCTAATGTGTTATTATCAGCATAGAATAATGCTTTTCTACCTTTTTCTCCTTTGTATTTGTAAGCAAAGTAGTGTAGTAAAAACTGAGTTATTGTTTGAACTATAAATATGATTACCATTGAGATAATCATTAAGTTATCTATTTGAGGTCCATGAGCTGAAGCTGAATTGGACATTAGAGGTAAATCTCCCCATTTTACAAAACAAACAATTGTTATTACATAAATGAAGATTAAGAAACCTATCATTAAATAGCCATTAATTGTATTGTCTTTATCATTTGCTACTTGGCTATTGGTGTTACCTACTTGAGCCAAGTCAAATATTTTAACCATTTGCCAAATTGCAACAGCTATGAAAAGTACTATTATAGTTGTTAAAAAAGCAGTCATTGTCGTTTCTCTTCTTTATTTATTTTAATTAATAATGGAAATGTTCACTCTCTTTAATAAATGGGTTTCCTTTTGCAAGTAAAGGTGCTTTAGTCAATGCAGTGAATACTACGAAAATAAACAGTCCTGCAAATAACATTATTGAACTAATTTCAGATACACCAATAAACCATCTATCTCCTACTGTTGCAGGCATAATCATATTGAATATGTCTAAATAGTGCCCGCAAAGAATTACTATACCAGCCATAACTACAAACCAAGGAATACGCTTGTAATCACTATTCATTAATACTAATAATGGGAACACAAAGTTCATTACTACCATACCTAAGAAAGGTAATTGGTAATCTTGGAAACGTGTTACAAAATAAGTTACCTCTTCTGGAATGTTAGAATACCAGATTAACATAAATTGAGAGAACCATAAGTATGTCCAGAAAATACTGATTGCAAACATGAACTTAGCTAAATCGTGTAAATGGCTATCATTTACAAACTCTAAGTGACCTCTAGATTTTAAGTACATAGTTATCATTGCAATTACTGTAATTCCACTTACAAACATACTTGCAAAAACATACCATCCAAATAAGGTAGAGAACCAGTGAGGGTCAACACTCATAATCCAATCCCAAGACATCATAGATTCAGTATAAATATAGAATACTAAGAATGCAGCAGAAATACGGAATGTCTTTTTAAAGTTACTGTTATCGTTAATATCAGCATTATCTTGAGCTATTGAGAACTTACGAGCAAAATGACGGTAAATACTCCAACCAGCTATAAATATTAATCCACGAATTATAAATCCTGTCATATTTAAGAATCCTGATTTACCTGCAACTAACTTGTCATAATCTTCGTGATCTGGGTTAGTCATATTTTCATTCATCCAAACAAAAATACTATTGTGTCCTAAGTAGTGTGAAGCAACTGCAATTGCTAATACTATTAGTCCACCAGGTAGTACATAAGATGTTATCCCTTCCATAACTCTAAACAATACAGGAGACCATCCTGCTTGAGCTGCATATTGAATTGCATAAAATGCAAGTACTCCTAAAGCTATCATGAAAAAGAAAAATGCTGCAACGTATAATGCTGCCCAAGGTCTATTGTGTATTTGGTGCATTACATGCTCAACATGTTTTTTGTGGTCGTCACCATGACTTACATCTGAATTAGCATGAGCGTTAGTTGCATGAGCATCTGTAGTGTTGTGAGTATCATGAGCAGGTGAAGCATGCGCTGCATCTTCTCCATGACCTCCACTATGATGTGAAGCTGACTCAGCCACTAACATGGTTTCAACGTCTTCAAAAGATTTATGAGATGTCATAAAACCATAAACAACGCCTATTGCCCCAATAATCATTAATGCAATAGAAAGTGTCTTTAATTTATTTGAAAATGTGTACATATCTATATATAATCTTTATCTGTCTTATTTTTCTAAATCAGCTTTTAATTTCATTACATAAGCAACTACTTGCCAACGCTCTTCTTCGTTCAATTGGTTTGCATAAGAACCCATTGCGTTTTTACCATAGTATATTACATGGTAAACACTACCTTCGGTAATTGCCCTTCCAACATCATCATAACTAGGTATACCTAGTATCTTTTCACGCTTTACAAGGTTACCTTGTCCGTCACCTTTATTACCATGGCAAATACCACAATAAATATCATAAAGTTCTTTTCCTCTAGTGAAATCTACTTGAGTAGAATCTAATTTATTAGTCAGTGTAGCTTTTGCAAGCTCATATCCTTCAGTTGTGTTATCAATATCAAAAGGAGTATGTCCTCTTGGAATTGTTCCTTCTACAGGCAATTGACCTTCTTTTCCGTTTTTAAATGCATCAGACTCTGAATATGTTTCGTAACCTACAGACTCGTACATATTAGGCATGAATTGGTAATTAGGTCTTGAATCTTTTTTACAAGAGACAAACGCTACTAATACTAATGCTATAACTGCTACTTTAATTAAGCTCTTCATATTAATGTGCTTCTTCTTTATCTACTAAATTAATTTCTACTGCACCTGTTTCTTTAAGTAAACTCTCAAGTTCTTCTTCATTTCCATGAACAGCTATCTCCATTAAGAAATGGTCGTCAGTAGTTCTTGGATCTGGGTTTTCAGCTTTTTTGAATGGCCACATTCTACTACGTAAATAAAATGTGATTACCATTAAATGGGCAGCAAAGAATACTGTTAACTCAAACATAATTGGCACAAAAGCTGGCATATTTTCTATGTAGCTAAAACTTGGTTTTCCACCTATGTTTTGAGGCCAATCTTTAATCATGATAAAATTCATCATGGTAATAGCAACAGTTAACCCTACACAACCATACATAAATGCAGCAATTGCAATACGTGTTGGTGCTAATCCCATAGCTTTGTCTAATCCATGAACTGGAAAAGGTGTGTATACTTCTTCAATATGATGTTTTGCTGCTTTAACTTTTTTAACCGCAGACATTAATACATCATCATCTGTATAAATAGCGTGAATTACTTTTGAAGATTCCATATGCTACTTTTAGTTTATTAGTTTTTTAGCTTGTCCAGACCAATCATCACGTTCTGCTCTTCCTGGGAAAGAACCAGTAATTTCGTCTAACAAGTCGTATTCTCTCTTTGTCATTTTACTTACCTGAACATAAGTAAAAATACCTATACTGTTAAGTACGTCTTCCATTTTTGGACCAATACCATTAATCACCTTAAGGTCATCAGCAGTTTGTGTATTTGGGTCGAACTTACCTATACTTTCAAATAAGCTATTTACTTTATCAGTATTGTCCTTTACTTCAGCTTTTGTTGCTGATTTTACTTCAACAGCTTTACCTGAAGTTCTTTCATCTGCTCCAGTACCTGATAAACTTTCACCAGCTTCTCTTATTCTCTTATATCTTTCTCCTGAAGATTTTAAAATAGTCTTAACCTCTGCTTGAGCGATTACTGGGAATGTTCTAGAGTATAATAAGAATAGTACAAAGAAGAATCCAATAGTACCTATAAATATTCCTATATCTACAAATGTTGGAGAGAACATTGTCCATGAAGATGGTAAGTAATCTCTGTGTAATGATGTAACGATAATTACGAAACGCTCAAACCACATACCTATGTTTACAACAATAGAGATAAAGAACGAGAACATAATACTAGTACGTAGTTTCTTAAACCACATAAACTGTGGAGAGAACACGTTACAAGTCATCATCGCCCAATATGCCCACCAGTAAGGACCTGTTGCTCTGTTAAGGAATGCATATTGTTCATACTCTACACCAGAATACCAAGCAATAAATAACTCAGTAATATATGCCACACCTACTATAGAACCAGTAATCATGATTACAATGTTCATTAACTCGATGTGTTGTACAGTAATATAGTCTTCTAGGTTACACACTTTTCTCATAATGATAAGAAGTGTGTTTACCATTGCGAATCCTGAGAAAATCGCACCAGCAACGAAGTAAGGAGGGAAAATTGTAGTATGCCATCCTGGGATTACTGAAGTTGCGAAGTCAAAAGATACAATGGTATGTACAGAAAGTACAAGTGGTGTAGCTAAACCTGCTAATACCAATGATACTTCTTCAAAACGTTGCCAATCTTTAGCACGTCCTGTCCAACCAAAACTGATTAGAGAATATATTTTCTTTTGGAAAGGTTTTACTGCTCTATCACGAATCATTGCGAAATCAGGTAATAAACCAGTCCACCAGAATACTAATGATACTGACAAATACGTAGAAATCGCAAATACGTCCCAAAGTAATGGAGAGTTAAAGTTAACCCATAGTGAACCAAACTGGTTTGGAATTGGTAATACCCAATATCCTAACCATGGACGACCCATATGAATAATAGGGAACAATCCTGCTTGTACTACTGAGAAGATTGTCATTGCTTCTGCAGAACGGTTAATTGCCATTCTCCATTTTTGACGGAATAAAAGAAGTACTGCAGAAATAAGTGTTCCTGCGTGACCAATACCTACCCACCATACAAAGTTGGTGATATCCCAAGCCCAACCTACGGTTTTATTTAAACCCCAAGTTCCAATACCTGTTGATATGGTATATAAAATACATCCAATTCCCCAAAGAAAAGCTACCAGTGAAATTCCAAAAACTATCCACCACTGCTTATTTGCTTTACCTTCAATAGGTCTTGCCACATCCACAGTAACATCGTGGTATGATTTTTCACCTGTAACTAAAGGTCTTCTAATAGGTGCTTCGTAATGAGACGCCATAATTTGTTTATAATTGTTTCTTATTAATTCTTTTGTTAAGCTTCAGTTGTATTTCTAACTTTAGTTTGATATACAACGTTTGGTTTTGTACCAATATGTTCTAGCAAGTGATATGCTCTGTCATCTTCTTTAAGATGAGCTACCTTACTTTCTTTATTGTTAATGTCTCCAAAAATCATTGCTCCACTACTACAAGCAGCTGAACATGCTGTTTGGAACTCATCCTTTCTAACCTCTCTACCATCACGTTTAGCATCAAGAACTGTTTTTTGTGTCATTTGAATACACATAGAACATTTTTCCATAACACCTCTTGAACGTACTACAACATCAGGGTTTAATACCATACGTCCTAAATCGTCATTCATGTGATAATCGAACTCATCGTTTTGGCTATATAAGAACCAGTTGAAACGACGTACTTTATAAGGACAGTTGTTAGCACAGTATCTTGTACCTACACAACGGTTATAAGCCATATGGTTTTGACCTTGACGACCATGTGATGTTGCTGCCACTGGACAAACTGTTTCACAAGGTGCGTGGTTACAGTGTTGACACATTACTGGTTGGAAAGCTACTTGAGGATTTTCTGATGGGTTTTCCATCTCACCAAACTCACTTAATGAGCTTCCTAAACCAGAGATATTATCTTTCTTTTCATTATCTCCTTCAAAAGAGTCTTCTGAAGAATAATATCTATCAATACGTAACCAGTGCATATCACGACTACGACGTACTTCTTCTTTACCTACTACAGGCACATTATTTTCTGCATGACAAGCAATCACACATGCTCCACAACCTGTACAAGCATTTAAATCGATAGATAAATTGAAGTGATGTCCAATTGAACGATCAAACTCATCCCAAAGGTCAACATCAGGAGAAGTTACTGGAGTTTCTTCATGATTAAGAGAAACAACAGGGATCTTATTCCAACCGTGTTTGTGGTCTTCTTTATCGTAAGTATTAAATATTTCAAGTGTAGTTTCTTTAATGATGTCTCCACGACCCATTAATGTATTGTGCAACTGAACACATGCAAACTCATGCATTCCAGCAGCAGCAGCTACAGTTACACTTTGAATATTATTAAAATCACTGTATAATTGGTAAGCATTAACTCCTGTTTTCATTTCATCTTTAAGTCCAGCCTTACGACCATACCCAAATGATAAACCTACAGAACCATTAGCTTGTCCTGGTTGAATTAATACAGGAACATTCTTTAAAGTTGTTCCGTTTACAGTAACATCAGCATAACTTCCATCTAAAGCTCCTGTTGCTACATGAACATTTTTAAGTCCAAGTTTATCAGCATCAGCTTTAGAAACAGTTAAATAGTTATCCCAAGACACACGAGAAATAGGATCTGGGAACTCTTGTAACCATGGGTTATTGGCTTGTTGACCATCTCCCATTCCTGTCTTACTATATAATGTAAGTTCTAATCCTGAACCAGCTTTTGCAGAAGACGCTAAAGCTCTTGCCGCATTAGTTGAAGGTGCCTCAGCAGTATCTTCTTCTGTTGTAGCTTCTTCAACAACATCAATTGACACATTACTTACAAAAACACCATCATGTAACGCTTGGTTAAATGATCCTCCATTAAGTATTGAAGAATTCCAAGTGTCTTTTACATAATCATGATACGATACATCACTTCCAGACCATTTTAATAATGCATCTTGAAATTGTCTTGTATCAAACAAAGGACGAATTGTTGGTTGCATTAATGCATAATGTCCTTTTTTCATTTCTACATCACCCCAAGATTCTAAGTAATGTGGTGCAGCAGCAATATATGTACAGTTAGTTGACGTCTCATCAGCTTTCATAGAAAAAGCGATAGACACTGTAGTGTTTTTTAATCCTTCAGCAAAGTCAGCAGCATTAGGTAATGTATATAATGGATTAACTCCACTCATTATAATTGCTCCAACTTTTCCTGCTTTCATATCACTAACCAAAGTAGATACAGCTTTGTCACTACCTTGTCTAGTTTTTATTGGTGAAGCAGTATTGAATGCTTCACTGTTTAAGTACTCATTAATTTCTAATGCAACGGTTTGTGCATTTATATCGTTAAGTCCAGTTACTACTACAGCTTTTCCTTTAGCGCTTTTAAGCTCAGACGCTGTTTTAGTAACGGCTTGTAAAATATTTTCTGGTAAATCAACAGAAACAGAACCACCAACTACTTCGGCATAAAGCTTAGCCAATACCATTTTTTGTTGTGTTGGAGTTACTGGTACTCTTTTATCAGCATTAGCTCCTGATAGAGACATGTTTGATTCAAACTGAATGTGACGAGACATTTTTCCATGATCTGGAATTCTCTTTTTAGCATATGCAGAATCAAATCCACCACCTTGCCAATCACCTAAAAAGTCTGCTCCTACAGATACAATTGTCATTGCTTTAGAAAAATCGTAATCCGCTAAACCACGTTCTCCATATTTTGCTTGAAAAGCATCTAATGCAGCCGACTCAGAAACAGCATCGTATTGTACATGACGTACATTACCATATTTTGCTTTAAAATCAGCAATCAATCTAGATGTTGAAGGACTAGCAAATGTTTGTGTAAATAACACAATTTCTTTACCAGAATTCATTACATCTGTTAAGGCTTGATTGGTTTCAGCATCAAATTGTTCCCAAGAAATTTCAGCGTCGCCTTTCATTGGTTTTTTAACTCTAAGGCTATCATATAACCCTAAAACCGAAGCATTAACTCTAGCATTAGCACTACCATTGGTAGCTGCCATTGTGTTGTTTTCGATTTTAATTGGACGACCTTCGCGAGTTTTAACTAAAACACTTGCAAAATCAAATCCGTCAGCAATTGTAGTTGCATAGTAGTTAGCAACACCAGGAATAATTTCCTCTGGTTGCACCACATAAGGGATTGACTTTATCACTGGTCCTTCACAGGCAGCTAATGATGCTGCAGCTGTACTAAAACCAACGTACTTTAAGAAGTCACGACGTGTTGTAGAAGAACTTTCTAATGAAGCTTTATCTCCTAAAAACTCATCAGTAGGAATTTCTTGAACAAACTCGTTCTGTTTTAGCGTCTCAACAACAGAGCTGTTTTGGTCTAGCTCTTCAACACTTTTCCAGTATTTCTTGTTTGATGACATATTATATAATTGAATTACTCTTTATTAATATTAAATTAGTAATGGCATTTACCACATTCCAGTCCACCCATTTGAGCAGCTGTTAATTTTTCAACTCCATATTTCTTAGATAACTGCTCATGAATTTTTTCATAATAGCCATTATCTTGAACTTTAACCTCTGTATCTCTGTGACAGTTAATACACCATCCCATTGTAAGTGGAGCATGTTGATACATAATTTCCATTTCCTCTACAGGACCATGACATGTTTGACATTGAATTCCTGCTACAGACACGTGCTGTGAGTGGTTAAAGTATGCAAAATCAGGCAGGTTGTGAATTCTAACCCACTTTACAGGTTGTGCTTGACCAGTGTATTTTTGATCTGCATCACTCCATCCTGCTGCTGCATATAATTTTTGAATTTCTCCATCATAAAACTCTTTGCTATACTCAGCAGTAGTTTCACCTGTATATTCAACAACTGATTTATGACAGTTCATACAAACGTTTAATGAAGGAATTCCTGAAGTTTTACTCACTCTTGCAGATGAGTGACAGTATTTACAATCGATACCGTTATCTCCTGCGTGTATTTTATGAGAAAAGTGTATTGGCTGTACTGGTTGGTATCCTTGATCAACACCTACCTGCATTAAATAACCATACACAAAATAACCACTAGTCAATAAAAAGAAGATTGCAGTAACCAATACTAAAAATTGATTTTGCACAAACGCTTTCCATAATGGTAATCCTTTGTCTTTTTGAGGAATCTCAATTCCTTTCGCTTCAGCAAATCTATTTAGTGTACGTCTTACCAATACTAAAGCAAAAGCCAACAATGCAAATAACAATGCTAATGCCCAAAGGATTATTTTGTTTGAAGTTCCTTCGCCTGTAGACGTAGAAGTTCCTCCTGTAACTCCTCCACCATTACCATCATCAACTGGCACCTCTTGAGCGGTATACGCTAAGATATCTGAAATGTCTTGATCAGTTAATTGCGGGAAAGCCGTCATAGGCGTACCACTATATTCATTGAATATTTGGTTACCATAGGCATCGCCAGATTTAACAACTCCAGCACTGTTACGAATCCATGCAGCAATCCACTCTCTATCCAAACCATGGTCATCTGCTAATCTTTGCTCTACATGACGTAACGCAGGACCAGTCATCTTTCGATCTAGGTTATGACAAGAAGCACAATTGGTATTGAAAATAGATTTACCCTTAGCAGGATCACCTTCTTGAGCGTTAAGTGTTGTTGAAAACGTGAGTAAAAGAATAAACCCTAATTGAAGTATATTAGCGGTTAATTTACGGTATATCACCTGTTTCATATTGTTAGTTGAATTATCTTCCAAACTTTGGTATGATTTTTTCATTTAAAAAGAAAAAAATACAGTTATAAAATCTCACGCAAAAATAATACTTAAAGTCCATTTTAGAAATGTTACAGAAGTGTTAATTGGTAATTTATAAAGATTCTAAATAATATTGAAGCTTGCATTTTACTTAATTAAACACAGATATACTTTTGCTGAAATAAATTTTTTAATTTTACCGAATTGAAAAGTTGTTAATACTAAATGGTTTAGTATTTACGTTTGAAAATTTTAATACTCTTAATAATAGATACGTATGACAAAAATGAACATAAAATCACTACTCGCCTTTTTAATTTTTATTGGATTTTCCTCAATAGGAAATGCTCAAGATGGTGTTGTTACTGTTGAACAAGACAAAGACATTGAAAAGTTATTACAGTTTAAAAAAGATGCTAAAACTGTTGACTTGTATAAAATACAAGTTTATCAAGGAAATCACTCTGGAGCTCAAAAAGCTGAGGCTGATTTTATGAAAACATACAGCGAATGGCCTGTAAGCATGGAGTATGAGACACCAAACTACAAGATTTGGGTAGGAAATTTTAGAAGTAGACTTGAAGCTGACAAGGCTTTACTTAAAATTAAAAAGAACTACAACAATGCTTTTATTTTTAAACCTAAAAGAGATAAAAGCTAAAACGAAAGATTATATCAAACAAAAAAGCGACTTGTATAAGTCGCTTTTTTAATATCTAACTGAAAGAGTAATTACTTCAATTTTTTCTTCACTTCTACTTCTTGGAATGCTTCTAAAACGTCACCTTCTTTAATGTCGTTGTAGTTTTTGATTTGCAATCCACAGTCATATCCTTTAGATACTTCTTTAACGTCATCTTTAAAACGTTTAAGCGATGCTAACTCTCCTGTATAAACAACAACTCCATCTCTAATTAATCTTATTCCTGAGTTTCTATATATTTTACCGTTAGTTACCATACATCCTGCAATAGTACCAATTTTAGACACTTTGAATAGTTCTCTTATCTCTGCAGTACCAGTAATTTCCTCTTTAAGCTCTGGAGATAACATACCTTCCATTGCATCTTTAAGGTCATTAATAGCATCATAGATAATAGAGTACATTCTGATATCGATTTCTTCCTTATCTGCAATTTGACGTGCATTACCCATTGGTCTTACGTTAAATCCGATAATAATTGCATCAGAGGCAGTTGCTAAAAGCACATCACTTTCGGTAATGGCACCAACACCTTTATGTATGATATTAACTTGAATTTCTTCGGTAGATAATTTCTGGAACGAATCGGTTAAGGCTTCAACAGATCCATCAACATCACCTTTTAATATTATGTTCAACTCTTGGAAATCTCCAAGTGCAATACGACGACCAATTTCATCTAAGGTTATATGTCGTTGTGTTCTTACAGATTGCTCACGTTGTAATTGTGTACGTTTAGCTGCAATTTGTTTAGCTTCACGTTCATCTTCAAATACGTTGAATTTGTCACCTGCTTGTGGTGCTCCATCTAAACCTAAAATAGATACAGGAGTTGATGGTCCTGCAGCAGTAATGTCATTACCACGCTCATCATGCATAGCTTTTACCTTACCACTGTTTCTACCAGCAAGTACATAATCTCCAATTTTAAGTGTTCCGGCTTGTACCAAAATTGTTGATACATAACCTCTACCTTTGTCTAGGAATGCTTCAACAACAGTTCCGTTTGCAGGTTTATTAGGATTTGCTTTTAACTCTAATAATTCAGCTTCTAGCAATACTTTTTCAAGTAATTCATTTACACCTTGTCCTGTTTTTGCAGAGATATCATGCGATTGAATTTTTCCTCCCCAATCTTCAACCAATAAATTCATGTTTGCTAATCCTTCTTTAATCTTATCAGGATTTGCTGTTGGTTTGTCAATTTTATTAATTGCAAATACAATTGGAACACCTGCTGCTTGCGCATGTGCAATTGCTTCTTTGGTTTGAGGCATGATATCATCATCAGCTGCTACAACAATAATTGCCAAGTCAGTTACTTGAGCACCACGAGCACGCATAGCTGTAAAGGCTTCGTGACCAGGAGTATCTAAAAATGCAATTTTTTGTCCGCTTTCTAAAGTAACTCCATAAGCTCCAATGTGCTGTGTGATTCCACCTGACTCACCTGCAATTACGTTTTCTTCACGAATGTAATCTAGCAACGATGTTTTACCATGATCTACGTGACCCATTACAGTTACAATTGGTGCACGAGATTTTAAATCTTCTGGTTTGTCTTCTACCTCTTCAATAGACTCTTCTATATCAGCAGTTACAAACTCAACTTCATAACCAAATTCATCTGCTACAACCGATAGTGTTTCAGCATCTAAACGTTGGTTCATTGTTACCATCATACCTAACGACATACACGCCGAAATAATTTCGGTAACAGAAATATTCATCATAGTAGCAACTTCACTTGCAGTAACAAACTCGGTTACTTTAAGAATTTTACTTTCTGCTGCTTCAGCTTGTAAGTCTTTTTCAGTTTGCTCTCTATGTTGTTCTCTTTTCTCTCTACGGTATTTAGCTCCTTTACCTTTATTAGATTTACCTTGAAGCTTTTCTAGAGTTTCTCTAATTTGCTTTTGAACTTCTGCTTCGCTTGGTTCTTCTTTAACAACAGCTGGACGTTTTCCTTTACCTTTGAAACCGCCTCTTTGATTATTGTTTCTGTTAAAGTTATTATCTGATCCTGGTTTACTAATACGACGCCTTTTCTTTTTATTGGTGTCTCTATCAGATGAAGCCGCAGGTTTTTTATCTTCTTTTTTCTTCTTAGGCTTATTGAATTGAGATAAATCAATCTTATCACCAGCTATTTTAGGTCCTGAAAGTTTTTGGTATTGTGTTTTTAGTTTGTCATCACCAACAGCACCTTCGGCTGGAACTTCTTTAGCTTTAGGAGTTTCCTTTTTAGGTTCAGGTTTTTCGACTTTTGGAGTCTCCTCTACTTTAGGAGTCTCTTTTTTAACCTCGACTTTTTCTACCTTTTCAACCTTTTCAACCTTGTCTACTTTTTCTACCTTTTCAGTTTTTTCAACTTTAGGAGTTTCCTCTACTTTAGGAGTCTCTTTTTTAGGTTCGGTTTTAGGTTTGTCTAAATCAATTTTACCTACTTGTTTCGGACCGCTTAATTCAGCTTTGGCTTTAACGACTTTAGCTCGTTCTTCTTTTTTCGCCTTTTCTTCAAGCTCGCGCTCACGTTGTTCACGCAACTCTTCTTTTTCCTTAAGCTTTGCTTCACTAACTTCTTGAGACGCTACTTTTTTACTTGCATCTGTTTGAAACTCGTTGGAAAGAATTGCATAAACGTCTTCTGATATTTTTGTATTAGGACTTTTTTCTATCTCCACGTTTTTTGATTCTAGGAAATCAACTGCACGGTCAATAGAAATATTGAGTTCTCTTAATACTTTATTTAATCTAATTGTTTGCGCCATAAATTGCTTGTAATATAACTTAAATATATGTTATTCTTCAAATTCTTCCTTAAGAATTCTGATAACATCAATTATTGTTTCTTCTTCTAAATCTGTTCTCTTCACAAGGTCTTCAATATCTTGCTCTAGAATACTTTTAGCTGTATCAAGACCTGCTTTATTAAATTCTTCAATAATCCATCCTTCGATTTCATCAGAGAATTCAGTTAATTCTACATCTTCATCTTCTTCAGTTCCTTCTCTAAACACGTCAATTTCATAACCTGTTAATTGTCCTGCTAAACGTATGTTATGACCTCCTCTACCAATAGCTTTACTTACTTCTTCTGGTTTTAAAAGTACTTCAGCACGTTTTGCTTCTTCATCAATTTTTATTGATGTTACTCTTGCTGGACTTAATGCTCTTGTAATGTATAATTGTAAGTTGTTGGTAAAGTTGATTACATCAATGTTTTCGTTACCTAACTCTCTTACTATACTGTGTATTCTAGATCCTTTCATACCTACACATGCTCCAACTGGATCTATTCTATCATCATAAGAATCTACAGCTACTTTTGCTTTTTCACCTGGAATTCTTACTACATTTTTTATGGTGATTAATCCATCAAAAACCTCTGGTATTTCTTGTTCAAATAACTTCTCTAAGAAAACAGGAGCTGTTCTTGACATGATAATTGCTGGCTTATTTCCTTTAAGCTCAACACTTTCAATAATTCCTCTTACATTTTCTCCTTTTCTAAAGAAGTCAGAAGGAATTTGTTTGTCTTTTGGTAAAATAATTTCGTTACCCTCATCGTCTAGCAAAATAATTGCTCTGTGACGAATGTGGTGTACTTCGGCTGTGTAAATTTCCCCTTCTAAATCTTTAAATTGCTTATAGATATTAGTATTGTCGTGTTCGTGTATTTTTGAAATTAAATTTTGTCTTAATGCTAAGATAGATCGTCTTCCTAAATCTATAAGTTTAACTTCTTCTGCTACATCTTCTCCTACTTCAAAATCTGGTTCTATTTTACGTGCTTCACTTAATTCAATTTCTTGGTTTGGTTCTTCTACTTCTCCATCTGCTACAACAATTCTATTTCTCCATATCTCTAAATCTCCTTTATCTGGGTTTATAATGATATCAAAGTTATCGTCATCTCCATACTTCTTTTTTAATGCATTTCTTAACACATCTTCTAAAATCGCCATTAACGTTACACGATCTATTAACTTATCGTCTTTAAATTCTGAAAAAGAATCAATTAACGCAACATTTTCCATATCTATTATGAATTAAAATTTTATTATAACTTTTGCCTCTAAAATATCATCGTATTTTATCTTGGCTTCTTTTTTAACAGTAACTTTTCCTTTACCTACAGGCTTAGGTTCTCTTGCTTTCCACTCTAACATTATCCCTTCTTCATCTTGATTAACAAGTGTTGCTTCAAATTTTTCGCTAGCTTTTGTCTTTACACCTAAAACTCTACCTATATTTTTTTTGTATTGTCTTATATGGCTTAATGGTGTTGTAGCACCAGACGACATTACTTCTAAAGAAAAATCCTGATCTTCTCTGTCTAGATTATGCTCAATCGCACGACTTACAAATATGCAATCTTCAACAAGTACTCCGTTGTCACCATCAATAACAACCCTAATGGCATTATTGTCTAACACCTCAAAATCAATCAAGAACAAATCTTGTCGTTCTTCTAAGGCTTTATCAAGTAATTCTTTTACGGTATCTCTAAACATTTTTAGTATAAAAAGAGGGGACTTCCCGTCCCCTCGTATTTTCTTTTTCCTTACAACGCTGCAAATATACAACAAATTAATTGATTTCTGCAAATAGGGTAAAGTCGATTTTTATTATTAAATTTATGTTATAACATTCAACGTCATCAATATGAAAAAAATTCTTGTACCAACCGACTTTTCTAAAGAAGCAGAAAACGCATTAAAAGTTGCTGCTCAATTAGCCAAAAAAGAGAATAGTGAAATCTACCTACTTCACATGTTAGAACTTCCATTACAGGAAGTTGATGCCATGAGTTCTCATAGCGCATTACCCGAAGCAATGTTCTTCATGAAATTAGCGCATCAAAAATTTGAAAACCTTATGGCTAGCGATTATTTAGAAGGTATTACTGTACACGAAACTGTAAAATCTGACACCAATTTTGGCAACATCATTGACAAGTGTCATGAGTTAAACATAGACTTAATTGTTATGGGCTCACATGGTGCTAGTGGTTTTAAAGAAATGTTTGTTGGTTCAAATGCTGAGAAAGTTGTAAGAACGTCTGATATTCCCGTATTGGTGATTAAAAACGAGCACACTAGCTTTAATGTTAAAAACTTTGTGTTTGCTTCTGATTTTAAAAACGACAACAAAGAAACCTATAAGCAAGCAACCGATTTTGCCAGTGCATTTGGTTCAAAAATACATTTACTCATGGTAAATACCGCAAACACGTTTACAACCACAGCAAAAGCTAAAGAACGAATATTAGATTTTATTAAAGATTATGAATTTGACAATTACACGCTAAACATATACAACGACACCACTGTGGAAAGTGGCATTTTAAACTTCTCTAAAGATATTGACGCAGACCTAATAGGAATAAGCACTCATGGGAGACAAGGAATTGCTCATTTTTTTAACGGCAGTATAAGTGAAGACCTTGTGAATCATGCCAAAAGACCTGTGATTACGTTTAAGATATAATCTCAAAATCATAAAACAAAAAAGTCTTCCAATTGCGGAAGACTTTTTTTGTTGGCCTACTAGGGCTCGAACCTAGACTCTTCTGGACCAAAACCAGACGTGTTGCCAGTTACACCATAGGCCATCATTTCAAATGAGGATGCAAATTTATAACAAAGTTTTATTTGCACAAAAAAAATTAAGAAAATAATTTAAAAACCTTAACGTTTACTTAAAAACCTTAGTGTTTATCATATTTATTATTAAATTCGCCCGCAACAATACTTAACACATATGACACATTTCAACTTCAAGAAATGGAATACCATTTTAGGATGGTTTGCTTTTACCGTAGCCCTTATTACATATGCGCTAACCATAGAACCAACAGTTAGCTTTTGGGATGCAGGAGAGTATATTTTAACTTCTTCTAAGCTACAAGTTGGGCATCCTCCTGGAGCACCATTTTTTCAAATGATGGGTGCATTTTTCTCAATGTTTGCTCTTGAACCTTCTCAAGTTGGTATGATGTTAAATATGATGAGTGCTGTAGCAAGTGCTTTTACAATCTTGTTTATGTTTTGGACCATAAGCCTACTTTTAAGGAAACTAGCAGTTGCTTCACTACCTAAAAAAGAAGCTATCAATGATGAATATGATACTACTTTATTATCTAAACAACAAAACGTTGCCATCTTAGGAAGTGCTCTTGTAGGGAGTTTAGCTTTCACTTTTACCGATTCATTTTGGTTTAATGCTGTTGAAACAGAAGTATATGCAATGGCTGCCTTAATTATGTCTATTATGTTCTGGTTAGGGTTACGTTGGGAACAAGACATGAATACTCCTAGAGGTAACAGATGGTTAATTTTAATAGCTTTTGTTATAGGTATGTCTTTTGGTGTTCACTTTATGGGATTATTGACCATACCTGCTATTGGACTTATTTATTACTTTAAAAACTACAAAGAAATAACGGTTAAAAACTTCATTATTGCCAATGTAGTAGCAGTAGCTATATTACTTTTTGTGTTTAAACTATTAGCTCCAAACATTATGAGAGCGTTTAGTGCTTCGGAATTATTCTTTGTAAATAGCATAGGATTACCTTTTAACTCAGGTTCAATTATTGCTGGTATTGTTTTAATTGCTATTATTTATTTCGGATTAAAATATACTCGTCAAAAAAACTACAAGCATTTAAACACAGGGATTCTTTGTTTAACGTTTATTATCATTGGTTTTTCTTCATGGTTAATGCTACCAATTAGAGCCAATGCTCAAGTTGTAATTAACGAAAACAACCCTTCTAGTGCCAGAGAACTTTTAGCATATTATAACTTAGAGCAATACCCAGAAACTCATTTGTTCTATGGACCATTGTTTACCGAGCAATACACTGGTTATGATGCCAACCAACCTTTTATAGACGATAAACCTAAATACGAAAAAGACGAAAAGTCTGGAAAGTATATTGTTGTAAACGATTGGAAAAATGCCAAACAAAACTACAATTCTGAGCAAGCTTCTATTTTACCAAGAATGTGGAGCACAGAGCATGCCGAAAACTATATGATGTTTACTGGCCTACTAGATTTTAAAATCAAGCCAGAATATCAAATGGAAAACCAAGTAAGAGCTTTGGTTAATGATTTTAGACAGCAAGTTGCTGAAGGTAGAATTGATTATGAAGATTACCATTTATTCCTTAAAAGATACGGTCAAGAATTTTTAGACATTGAAAAACCGTCATTACTTCAAAATGCTGGATATATGTTAGAGTACCAATTAGGGTATATGTATTGGCGTTATTTTATGTGGAACTTTGCAGGAAGACAAGACGATATTCAAGGAAAGTATGACGATTTACACGGCAACTGGATAAGTGGCATTGATTTTATTGACGAAATGCATTTAGGCATGTCGCAAAAAAACTTACCAAGCGATGTAAAAAACAATAAAGCACGAAATACCTACTATTTCTTACCGCTTATCTTAGGGCTTATAGGATTTTTATTTTTACTCAGCAAAGACAAAAAACTGTTTTGGACTATGCTAGTTTTCTTCCTGTTTACAGGTTTAGCAATTCAGTTCTATACAAACATTCGACCTTTTGAGCCTAGAGAAAGAGACTATTCGGTTGTTGGTTCGTTTTATGTGTTTGCCATTTGGATTGGTTTTGGAGTATACTCTATTTTTGAAGGCTTAAAAAAGTATTCGTCTTCAAAATTCTTAGCGCCATCAATAACCCTTGTGTGTTTAATTCTTGTACCAGGAATTCTTGCGGCAAACAATTGGGATGACCATGACAGGTCTGAAAGAGAAACAGCCCATGCAATGGCTATTAAGTATTTAGAATCTTGTGCGCCAAATGCCATTTTATTTACTATTGGTGATAATGATACATTCCCGCTTTGGTATGCTCAAGAAATTGAAGGAATACGAACTGACGTAAGAGTTGTAAACACAAGTTTATTCCAAACCGATTGGTATATCGATCAAATGAAACGAAAAGCGTATGATAGCGACCCAATTCCTTCTCAACTAACACATGACCAATATAAGTTTGGAACAAGAGACTATATCATGAGAAGGGAAATTACCAAAGACACGCTTATGATAAAAGACTTTATGAACTTTGTAAGTAGTGACGATCCTAGATACAAGCTAAAATATATTCTTCAACGAGAAGGTGAAGACCTTAGCTACTACCCAAGTAATTTATTAAACTCTAACTATTTCCCAACATCTCACATTAGAGTTCCTGTTGACAAGGCTTCTGTTTTAGAACATGGTATCGTAAAACCTAAAGATGCTGATAAAATACTACCTTATTTAGACGTTGAAATAAAAGGAGGCGCTTTATATAAAAACAGATTGCTAATGCTAGATATAGTAGCTAACAACAATTGGGAACGTCCAATTTATTTTACTGGAGGTGCATTTGGTGACGATGATTATATCTGGATGAAAGACTACCTGCAACTAGACGGTTTATGCTACAAACTTGTACCAATAAAAACACCTGTCGACAGAGCAAACCCATTTGATATGGGACGTGTAGATAGTGAATTAATGTACGAAAAAGTTATGGCTTGGGATTGGGGAAATAGTGGTAACGAAAACGTATACCATGATACCGAATCTAGAAAGAATGGAATAACTTACAGAGGCAATCTTGCGCGTTTGGTGGAGCAACTAATTAATGAAGAGGAGTACGATAAAGCTGAAAAAGTAGCTGATTTAGCTATGGAAAAAATGCCTGTTGATATTTTTGGGTATTACACACTTTTAGAACCATACATTAGTGCTTACTACGAAGTAGACAAAGTTGAAAAAGGTAGAGACCTATTTAAAAAGGTAAGTAAAAAATACCAAGAAAGTTTAACCTATTACAGTGGACTATCTATAGAAAATCAAACACGTTATCTTGACGAAATTGTTACTGATATTGAACGCTATCGTGCTTTAGTAGACATATTAGTGATTTATAAAGATGGTGATTTTGCTTTAGAAGAAACCGAAAGGTTTAACAATTATCTTAAGCTTTTCAACCACTTTGCTGGAGACGAACCAGAAGATGATGTACAGCCTTTAATGGATGACTTAGATATCATATCAAACGACTCGGTTGATAGTCTTTTTAATATGGAATAAATTGTTAGGGTTTTCGTATGAAAATAACTCCTACTAAAACACCTTTGGTGATAAAGAAGATGTTTCCAAATTACATTTGGGACATTCCCACTGAACAAAAAACAATTTATCTCACTTTTGATGATGGTCCAACACCTGAAATAACACACTGGACCCTAAACACATTAAAACAATACAATGCAAAAGCGACATTCTTTTGTATTGGTAGTAATATTAAAAAGCATCCTGATATTTTTCAGGATATAATCAATGAAGGTCATAGCATTGGTAACCATACCTACAACCATTTAAAAGGTTGGAAAACCCAAAAACAAGAATATATAGACGATGTATTAAAAACCCAATCTTTAATAGAACATCAACAAACATCTAAATTATTTCGTCCTCCTTACGGAAAAATAAAACCCAAGCAAGCTAACGAGTTAATTCAAATGGGTTATAAAATTATAATGTGGGATGTATTGTCTTTTGATTGGGATGCTACAATATCTAATGCAGCTTGTTTAGAAAATGTAATCTCTAAAACAAAAAAAGGGAGCGTTATTGTTTTTCATGATAGTCTCAAAGCAGCTTCAAACATTCAATATGCTTTACCTAAAGTTTTAGAACACTATAGCAATCTTGGATTTTCTTTTAAGAATATAGTTATATCTGATTAGATATACTCTTGAATAATACCTATTAAAGTATTAGCGTCTTGCTCACCACTGTGACGCCATTTCATTTCACCACCTTTGTAGATAATTAGTGTTGGTAAGCCTTTAACCCTTAAAGCTTCAGCAAGCTCTTTGTTTTTATCAACGTCAATTTTAATGACCTTAGCCTTATCACCAAGAGCAGCTGCAACGTCTCTTAATACAGCATGCATTGCCTTGGATTGCTCATTCCATTCTGTAAAAAAGTCTAACAGAACAGGAATGTTAACATCTATTAATTCCCCAAATTTTGACATACTTTAAAGTTTTTAGTCAAATGTTGTTATTAAACCTAGATGATTTTAGGTATGATTTAACTAATATCATCTAGTAGATTCACTCTTACTTATTTATAAAAATAAGCAATTTTAAGAGTAAATATAACATTTCCTTGCAATTAAGCGTTTTTTATTCCCTTTTTGAGCTCTATAACGGTTACTTCTGGCCATATACCAACTCGTCCTGGAAACGCATGATAACCAAAACCTCTATTAACATTTATATATCTTCCAAACTCTTCATATAAACCTGCCCATTGTTTATAAACATACTGAGAAGGACTCCATTTGAAAATCCCTGGAATTTCAATTCCCATCTGCAATCCATGAGTGTGACCACTAAGTGTAAGTTGATAATTAAAATCGTCTTTCTTTACCATGTACTCCCAGTGGGATGGATCGTGAGATAGCAATATTTTAAAATCGTCTTTATTTATTCCTTCGGAAGCTTTAACCAAATCACCTGATTGATTAAACCCTTTTCCCCAGTTTTCAACACCTACAATAGCAATTTTCTGACCGTCTTTTTCTATGTAACGGTTCTCATTCAGTAATAATTCAAATCCTATTTTTGGATGAATGTCTTTTACCGCTTTAAAATTGTTAATCTTATCTTCTTTTGTTAACCAATCAACATAGTCGCCATAATCATGATTTCCTAATACTGAAAACTTACCCATTGGTGCATCTAGCTGCTTAAAAACATCAACCCAAGTATCCATTTCATCAGCCTTATTATTTACAATATCACCAGTAAAAAGAATGATATCTGATTTTTGTTCGTTAATTAAATCAACACCATACTGTATTTTGTTCTTATTGGTAAAACTCCCTGAATGTATGTCGGAAATTTGTGTAATGGTTAAACCATCAAAAGCCTCAGGTAAATCTTCAAAAGACAATTGATATTTTAAAACCTTGTAGTTATATCTTCCCTGAATAATTCCGTATAAAAATGAAGCAAATGGAATAGCTGCTAACCCTAAAGCCAACTTAGAAACAAAAACACGCCTACCAACAAAAGATTGCGTTTCTCCACTTGAAAATACTGAAACAAGTTTTAGAATAACTCGTACAATATCTTCGCCAAACATCATTATAATTAATATTGCTTTTGGGATAAGAATTGTAAGCATAAAACCAACTGCATACTGAAATTGCATGGTTTGTCCTAAACTTCTTGGAGTAGAAAACATTACATATATTAAGTTGGCATAAACTAATGCAGAAACACCTAGCCAACTCCATTTAACAACACGACTTTTAGTAACCGTTTTTAAGGCTTGAAAAGCATAAATTTCAGCTACCAAAATAATAGCTGAAAGTATCACAAGCCTAATAATCCATCTCGACATAAACTAAATTTAATCAAAGATAACCGAATTTAAAATCTTTTATCTTCAATCATTTTATATTTAACTATATGTTAAGATTTAGTATCTTTTGCCTCCAATTTAATACCTCAGCATGAAACGTTGCTTTTTTATTGTTTTATTGACGTCCATTTTTTTTGGATGTACTGAAAACAAATCATTTGAACCTGCCCAAAAAGACAAATCTTTAATTTCTTATGTTAATCCGTTTATTGGTACTGGTGGTCATGGCCATACCTATCCTGGAGCAACTATGCCTTTTGGTATGATGCAACTGTCGCCAGATACGCGACTCGATGGTTGGGATGGTTGCTCTGGTTATCATTATTCAGATGAATATATCTATGGCTTTTCGCATACACATTTAAGCGGAACAGGTGTTTCTGACTATGGTGATATTTTATTAATGCCAACAAACAAGGTTGCTTTTAACAATGGAGCTGATGGACAATCAGGTTACAGAGCACATTTTTCTCATGACAACGAAATTGCTAAACCAGGTTATTACAAAGTACATTTAGATTCTACAGAAATTGATGTAGAACTGACCGTTTCTAAACGAAGTGGTATACATAAATACCAATTTCCTTCTTCTGAAAATCAATATGTGATTTTAGATTTAGACCATCGCGACCAACTTTTGGACCATAAAATTCAGATGGTCGATAGTCAATCTATTAAAGGTTATAGACATTCCAAAGCTTGGGCAACAGACCAACGTTTGTTTTTTGACATGCATTTTTCAAAACCTATTGAAAGTATTTCTTATGTTGAAAATGACACTGAAGTTTCTAAAAACTACAAATACCAAAGCAAAAAGGCAGCAATAAAATTCAAAAACCCGAACAATGATCCTATTTATATTAAAATAGGTATTTCAGCAGTTGATGAAACTGGCGCAAAACGCAATTGGGAAACTGAAATAGGAGACAAAACCTTTGACGATATTAAAACCGAAGCTCAAAACACTTGGGAGCAGCAGCTAGAAAAAATTGTGGTTGAAAGCACAAATGATGATTACAAAACCAACTTTTACACGGCATTATATCACACCATGATTGCGCCAAACTTATATCAAGATGTTGATGGACGTTATCGTGGTATGGATTTGGAAATTCATGAAACTAAAGATTTTGAGTACTACACAGTGTTCTCGCTTTGGGACACCTATCGTGCAGCGCATCCGCTTTACACCATTATTGAAGAAGACCGAACAAACGATTTCATCAATACATTTTTAGCAAAATATGATGAAGGCGGCATCATGCCAATTTGGGATTTAAGCGCTAATTACACGGGTTGCATGATTGGTTATCACGCAGTTCCTGTAATTGCTGATGCTTACTTAAAAGGAATTCGTGAGTACAACACCGAAAAAGCTTTTGAAGCCTTGAAGCACAGTGCGACACGAGATAAGTTAGGATTGAAAAGCTACAAAGAACTTGGATTTATTCCTGTAGAAGAAGAAAGCGAATCGGTTTCAAAAACTTTAGAATATGCCTATGACGATTGGACCATTGCTCAAATGGCAAAAGCCATGAACAAAACCGAGGACTACAAAACCTATACGGAACGCGCGCAATATTACAAAAACAGTTACGACCCAGAAACCAAATTTATGCGTGGTCGTTTTAGAAATACATGGTTTGCACCTTTTGATCCTTATGAAGTGAACTTCAATTATACCGAAGCTAACTCTTGGCAATACAGTTTTTATGTGCCGCAAGATATTTCTGGGTTTATGAACTTATTAGGCGGAAAAGATAAACTCGAAACCCAATTAGACACGTTATTTACTGCAAACGACAAAACTTCTGGACGTCACCAAGTAGACATCACAGGTCTCATTGGTCAATATGCACATGGTAATGAGCCAAGTCATCACATGGCTTACCTTTATAATTTTGTAAATAAGCCGCATAAAACTCAAGAACGCATTCACCAAATTTTAACCGAATTGTACACCAATGAACCGGATGGTATTTCGGGTAATGAAGATTGCGGTCAAATGAGTGCGTGGTATGTGTTTTCATCAATGGGATTCTATCCTGTTACGCCAGCAAGCAATCAATACATTATTGGCACACCTTTATTTGACAAAGCCACAATCAATCTAGAAAATGGTAAGCAATTTAATATCGTAGCAACTAACTTAAGCGATAAAAACATTTACATTGAATATGTTTACCTCAACGGAAAATCGCTTGACAGAACATTTATTTATCACAACGAAATTGCAGAAGGTGGCACATTGGAATTTAAAATGACTGATAATCCAGCTGTTTGGGGAAGTCAAGAAGGACAAGAACCTGATACAAGCATTGACGAGCATCTCGTTGTTCCTGTGCCTTTTATCGCAAAAGGTGATGTTGCTTTTAAAGGTGAAACCGAAGTTGTTCTAGAAAATGTAGATAAAAGCGCTTCCATTTTTTATAGTTTGAATGATGAAGATTTCAAATTATACGATGCGCCTTTTACAATTTCAGAAGCTACAAGCTTGAAAGTGTATTCAGAAAAAAACAAAATCAAAAGCGCAACGGTTGAAACCAAATTCTATAAAATAGACCCTAACCTTTCTATTACTCTTGAAACCGAATACGCCAACCAATATAATGGTGGTGGTAACGATGCCTTAATTGATGGCATTCTTGGAACCCAAGATTTCAGAACTGGTACTTGGCAAGGGTATCATAATACTGATTTAATAGCAACAGTAGATTTAGGAAAAGAAACCCATGTTAATCTGGTTACCATAAACTTCTTGGAAGACCAACGCTCTTGGATATTTTATCCTACTGAAGTTGCTTGTTTTGGCTCCAATGATGGTAAAGCATTTACACCTATTGATTCACTTCGCGCATCCGAAAACATTTCTCCAAATGAAAACGTAGAAATTAAACAATTCCACTTTAAACAAGTACCAAAAAAATACCGTTACATAAAAATAAAAGCCAAAACACTAGGCGAACTCCCAAAATGGCATTTAGGTCACGAACACGACGGAAGAAGCTGGCTATTTGCTGATGAAATTACTATTAAATAAAACTAACTAACATTTAATCATGACCCAACAAAAATCCTATCGCTCTTCATTCATTCTACTTACTGTATTATTTTTCCTTTGGGGATTTATAACAGTTTTAGTCGATTCACTTATACCTCGATTAAGAGAACTTTTCACACTCACTTACTTCCAAGCAGGTATGGTTCAATTTGCGTTTTTTGGTGCCTTTTTCTTACTGTCAATTCCTGCGAGTTATATCCTCTCAAAAATTGGTTATAAAAAAGGAATTATTCTAGGCTTGGTTACTATGGCATTAGGTTGCTTGTTGTTTTATCCTGCGGCATCCTATCGTGTGTTTGGAATATTTATGTTGGCTTATTTTATTTTAGCTGGAGGCATTACCATTTTACAGGTAGCGGCTAATCCGTATGTTGCAGTTTTAGGTTCAGAAGATGGTGCATCTAGTCGATTAAATTTATCGCAAGCCTTCAATTCATTAGGAACTGCAATTGCTCCTGCCATTGGTGCATTGTTCATTTTAAGTGATAAAATTAAAACTAAAGACGAAATAGATGCTTTGGTTGGCACTGCTAAAGAACAATATTTAATTGCTGAAGCTTCAGCTGTTCAAACACCTTTTATTGGTTTGGCATTGTTTATCGTGCTTATTGCTATCTATTTCTTTTTTGCTAAACTCCCAAAACTTATTAGCGAAACCGAAACAGGAACTTATAAAAATGCCTTAAAACAGAAAAACCTTATGCTTGGTGTATTTGGCATTTTTTGTTATGTAGGAGCCGAAGTTGCTATAGGTAGTTACTTGGTAAATTATTTTATGGATATGAATTTAGTATCACTCATCAAAGAAGAAGGGTTTATGAAATCAATCGCTGAATCGCTATTAAATTCTGGTTTAGCTGAAAAAGATGACAAGGCAGTTGTTGGTGTATTTGTTACCTTTTATTGGTCAGGTGCAATGATTGGTCGTTTTATAGGTTCGTACTTAACCAAAATCATTAACCCAGGAAAAGTACTTGGTATATTTGCTACTTGTGCTGTTGCTTTAATCTTGATATCTATTAGTACAACAGGATTGGTTTCAATGTGGAGTATTTTAGCGGTAGGATTATTCAATTCTATTATGTTCCCTACCATTTTCACATTGGCTATTGATGGTATTGGGTCGTTAAAACCAAAAGGTTCAGGGCTTTTATGTACTGCTATTGTTGGTGGAGCTATTATTCCGCCTGCATACGGATTTCTAACAGATAACATCGGATTTAAACCTGCTTTGTTTTTGGTGATTTGTGCTTATGCTTACATCTTGTATTATGGTTACCGAAACTCTAAAAAAACTTTTAATCTATGAAACGCAGACACTTTATAAAAAACGCTTCACTTACAGGAGTTGGATTAACCGTTGGTTCATCAATAATTGCATGTGCTCAAGAGAATTCAAAAACCGAAAAAACTTCAGTTGTTGCAAACCCGAAAGCATCACTTCCATTAGTTATTGCTACTTGGAATGTACCTAATGCTACTTCAAAAGCTTGGGAAACTCTAAAAAATGGAGGTTCTGCATTAGATGCTGTTGAAAAAGGTTGTATGATTGAAGAAGCTGATGTCAATAATACTTCCGTAGGAAAAGGTGGTTTACCAGATCGTGATGGTCACGTAACGTTAGATGCTTGCATTATGGACAAGCATGGTAATTGTGGATCAGTAGTATATCTTGAAAATATTGTACATGCTGTTTCAGTAGCTCGTAAAGTTATGGAAGACACACCTCATGTTATGCTTGCTGGAAAAGGCGCTGAACAATATGCTTATGAATTAGGAATGCCAAAGGACAACTTACTAACGAAATCATCAAAAAAAGCTTGGGAGGAATGGAAAGTAAAAAGCGAGTACAAACCTATTATTAACATTGAAAATCACGATACTATTGGTATGCTTGCTATTGATGAAAATGGCGATATTTCTGGTGCCTGTACAACAAGTGGTCTTGCTTATAAAATGGCTGGTCGTGTTGGTGATAGCCCAATAATTGGTTCTGGTTTATTTGTAGATAACGAAATTGGTGCTTGTGTAGCTACTGGATTGGGTGAAGAAGTTGTAAAAACAGTTGGTAGCTTTCTGGTGGTTGAATTGATGCGCCAAGGCAAATCGCCGCAAGAAGCTTGTGAAGAAGCTATAAATCGTATTGTTAGTAAACCGAATAGCAATTACAAGGATTTTCAGGTTGGGTACATTGCTGTAAACAAACAAGGAGAAACAGGAAGTTATTCTATTCATAACGGTTTTAGTATGACGAAATTTCAAAATGGAGAAAATACCAATCAAACGTCTAATCATTTTATTAAAACAGAATAAGCACTTTTTTAACAACTTAACCTTTAATTAAAATAGGTATTGCTATCTTTAAATTATAAAACAATGCCTTATGTCAGCCATTCGTGTACTTATTATTGAGGACGACCCAATCATTTCTGATGATATAAAAGATATGCTTACTAGTGCAGATTATTTTGTGGTTGGTATTGCCTATGATAAAAATGACGCTTTACAAGCAGTAGATGAATTGCAACCTGACTTAATACTTTTAGATATAAATTTAGAAGGTGAATATGAAGGTTTTGAAATTGCTGAACATATAAATAAAACACGTAAAATCCCGTTTTTATATCTGACTTCGTACTCTAGCAAAAACATTATTGAGCGCGCAAAAAACACATTCCCTATGGGATATATTGTTAAACCTTTTAATGAGCGTGAACTATTTTCTAGCATTGAAATTGCCTTACATAATTTTTCAAAGTTTGTACTTCCTGTAGCACTTAATCGCGACACAATAAATAATTTAATAACAACACCTTTAACGCAAAAAGAATTTGATGTGCTAAAAGGACTTTACAGCGGAAAAACAAATCAGCAACTAGCCGATGAGCAATTTGTAAGTGTCAATACTATTAAAACCCATATTAAAAATATTTACGAAAAACTGAATACACATACACGGTCAGAAACTATTACACTTCTTAACGAGCTGCTTTATTAGTTTTAGGAATTGTTATACTTATATGCGTTCCGTGAGTATTATTAGTCTCAATAGTTGCTTTCAACTTTTGCGTTAACGAGCGTATTAATCGTTGTCCGAAGGTTTCTTCTTTACCTCTTTTTATTATTTTTTCTGAAATACCAACACCATTATCAAAAACAACAAGGTTATAGTTCATTGCTGTTTCAGTCATTTCAATCTGAATTTTTGGTTCTAAATTTGCTTCTACACTATTAAAAGCGTGTTTTAAAGAATTGGTTACCAACTCATTTACAATAAGCCCAATATGAATTACCTTTTCTATATCTAGCACGATATCTTTTGCTTTTACTGTCGCAGTAATTTCTTTTCCTGTTTTGTGATACGAACTAAAAATACTATCAACCAATCCTTCAAAATAACTTTGAATATTAACTGTTGTTAAATCTTCGCCATTGTATAAATTTTTATGAAGAATTGCCATAGACTGCACGCGATTTCTTCCATTTTGAAGTGCCTCAAGCGCTTTCGGGTCTTCTACATATTTAGATTGTAAATTGAGTAAGCTAGATATCATCTGTAAATTATTCTTTACACGATGATGTGTTTCATGAAGCAACAATTCTCTATCACTTAACGCCTTGGAAATGGTGTTGTTTTTGCTTTTAATTTTTCGATAAAGTTGATATAAAGCAATGGCTGCAATACTTAACAATAACAAGGCTACAAGCGATATGAGTTGAATAGATTTTGATCGTGATAATTTAGTTTCAGAAAGCTCTTTTTCTTTATTGAGCAACGTAATTTCAGCATCCTTTTTTTGCTGATTGTAGCGCGCATCTTTTTCGGCTATAATCTCGATAGATTCTTCCGAATAAATAGAATCACTCAACCTTTTAAAAGCTTTAAAATTGGTTAAAGACGATTTATAATCGCCATTTTTTTCATAAGCTTCAGATAGTAATTGATAAGCCGCTTGTTGCTGATACAATGATTGATGCTCGTCATAGCTAAATACATCTTTTAAATGTGAAATAGCTTCCGGATAACGTTTCAGCTTAATGAGTACTTCGCCCATATTCAGCTTTGATTCGCATAAATTATACGTACTACTTAGGTTTTCTCGAATTTTTAAAGCTTTTAAGTGTTCTTGGTAAGCATCGTTTAACCTACCTTGCTCTTGCCTTAACACACCTAAAAAATCATAATGAAAGCCCATTTCACGCAACGTAGGAAACACTGCATTCAGCGCTTTTTGTTTCATTAGGTGCATTTCAGCTTTATCAAACTCACCCAATTCAGTATATAGCATCCCTAAATTGGCATTAGCACTTGCCATACCAGCACTGTCATTGAGCTTCTCATATTGTTCTAAAGCTAAAAGGTATTTGTCTTTACCTTTTTCAATTTGGTCCATATTAAGGTAAAACCCAGCCAAAGAGTTATTGATATCAGCTTTTTGTTCTGCAGTTCCAAGCTTATCATAAATGCTAGCAACCTCAATCAAGTGGTTTTGAGAAATAACATTATTACCCAAAAACATATTTATAGCTCCTATAAAATGACCGCTTTTAGCCATGTCAATAGAATCTTTTTTTCGTTTGGAATAATTGTAAATAGATTGATAATAATCTAAAGCCGTTTTATAATCACCTTGCCAACGATGACTAGCAGCAAAAATGTAGTTATTTCGTATTAACACACTGCTATCAGTTGATTTAATATAAGCCTCCTGAAGCTTATTTGCTATGTTTTCAGCTCTATCAGGATCACGCTGTACTAAATGCTCACCTAGCAAAAAAAGCGCATCCTTTTTTTGAGTTTTAGAAACGTTGCTATCAATAATTGTTTGCAAACTATCCTGATAAGCGTCTGGTTTGGCATCTTGAGCATACGAATACAAACCACTTAAGGTTACGAAAAGGCAAAAACTAAAAAATTTACACATTGATTTTCAAGTTAGTGAAACAAATTTACAAAACCATTTCTTCAAAAAATCACCCAAAAGTATGAAATAGAGTTGCCTGTATTATAAGAATTTAGCAACGCTATATTAATCACAACTTTATTACTTATGAAAACAAGATTTACTTTTTTGGCTTTTTATGTTCTTTTTGGAATAACAGTATTTGCACAACCGAGTAATGATGCCTGTACTAGCGCACAATTTATTACTATAAACACATCATTTCAAAATATTGATTTTGATTTAACTAACGCAACTGTCAATAATGAATCTGGTTGCTCTGGAGATCCGGCAGATGACTATGTAGATGTTTGGTATCAATTTATAATGCCTGTTACAGGTAAACTTTACATTAATGGTTCAGTTACTAAAAACAGATTTAATATTTATAATAGCTGTAATGGCACAGAATTGCACTGTTTTACCAGCAATAAGCTTATTGATGACCTTATACAAGGAAACTCCTATATATTAAGAGTTCGTAGGTGGCTGCCACACAACGATGGTAATAATCAATCTTTTTTAATAAGAGCCTACGAAACTCCAGCAAATGACACATGTAATAATTCTGAAACGATTATTGTTGATAACACTGTTCAATCAGTAGACTTTAATATAGGAGGTGCTGTAATAAACAACGAAGTAGGCTGTAATGGAGACTCTCCTGACGATTATACTGATGTATGGTTTGATTTTACAATGCCAGTTACTGGTTATTTCAACATTGAAAGTAACTCTTCATTTAACAACTTTGTATTGTATGATGCTTGTGGTGGCAATGAAATAGTATGCTTTAACCAATCACAAACACTAACAACATTAACACAAGGGCAAAACTATAAATTACGCATTTATAGAACTGAAGCTGCAACCCTTTCGCATCTCGGTTTAAGTTTTACTGTTCAAGCTTATGAGTTTAGCCTTAATGACAATTGTTTAAATGCAGAAAACATAAACCTTACAACAAACACTCAAACAATAAACTTCAGTATGCTTGGAGCAACTATTAACAATGAAATTGCCTGTAATGAAAGTAGCGATGATAATTATGCTGATCTTTGGTACAGTTTTACAATGCCTGTTGATGGATCATTAGAAATAATGAGTGCCTCAACCATCAATAAGTTTTCATTATACGATGCTTGTAATGGTACTTTAATCTATTGTTCGCCTTTATTTTATGAGACTTCTATCCCATTATATGTTGATGAACTTGAGCAAGGAGAAAGTTATGTGCTAAGGATATATAGAGAAGAAAACCAAGTTGACAATATGTCTTATAATTCCTTTACCTTAAAAGCGACTGACCCGACTATTTTAGATTGCTCATCTCCAGAAGTTCTTACGGTTACAACAACAGAAACTACCATTGATTTAGACTTGGATTCAGCAGTTTATAATCATGAAATAGGTTGTGATGATACAGATATTGATGACTACACCGATTTTTGGTATGAATTTACAATGCCAGTAAACGGCAATCTTTATATAAATCCATCTACATCATATAATTACAACAAAGCAGCTATTTACAACGCTTGTGGCGGCAATTTGCTGTATTGTTTTTCAGAAAATAAACTCATAGATGATTTAGTACAGGGACAAACATATCTGTTACGTATTTACAGACCTCGAACTATATATCCTGACGGGAACCAGTTTGCAATTAGAGCTTATGAGCGTATATCAAATGATATCTGTAGTAATGCCGAAGTATTACCTACATTAACTTCAGATAATACAGCAATTTACTTCAATTTAGGAGGTGCAAGTGTTATCACTGAAGAAACCTGTATAGGTGATTCAGATTATATTCTAGATGCTTGGTGGCAAGTCACTATGCCTATAACAGGAAACTTATTTGTTGACACTCCTGGAGGGAATGGTATTGCTGTTTATGATGCTTGTAATGGTAATCAGCTATTTTGTGCTTTAGAAACCTCATCAGCTTTTAAACTCATTGACAATTTAATTGAAGGCAACACATATTTAATTCGCTTTTTTAACACAGAATCAACTCTATTTGGTCCTGCTGATTTTCATTCCATGAATTTAAGAGTTTTTGAAAGAGCTGAAAATGATGCTTGTGCAAATGCAGAAACTATTCCAACAATAACAGATACTGCACAAGAAATAAATTTTTACACATTTGGTTCAGAGATAAATGAAGAGTATGGTTGTGGCACATTCAATCTAGAAGATTATGTTGATGTTTGGTTTGAGTTCACTATGCCCAACCTACCAGGTAATTTAACCATAACCAGTTACGTTTATAACCATTTTGCTGTTTATGACGCCTGCAATGGTAATGAAATACATTGCTTTCAAGGATCAGACCAAGTGGAAGGCCTTATCCCTGGAGAAACCTATATTTTGAGAGCTTTTCAAAGACAAAACGAAATGTTTCATCCCTATGCGTATTTTGATATTTGGGTAGATAATACTTTAGGAATTGAGGATCAATCTTTAGAAAACACCATTAACATCTACCCAAATCCAGTAAGGAATTACATCAATATTTCTATTCCTGACCATCAAACAATAACAGCAATACAATGTTATGACTTAATGGGTAAAGAAATTTTTAATTCAACCTACAAAGAACAAGTTAATGTTAGTCATTTAAAATCTGGTCTTTATTTGCTTAAAATTGAAACGCTCTCCGGAAGTTTTATAAAAAAGATTATTATTGAATAGTGTTTTTTTAGTTTAGTTAATTAAAAAAGGAACAATCTATTAGGTTGTTCCTTTTTAAAACCATTTAATAGTCAAGTCTACTAATTTCTGCTTAAAGTTATTGTAAGGAGGCATTAATAAATCTACAGCACCAATAGTATGTTGTTTTAATACAGACCGTTGATTGGTAAATTCCAAAAAGCCAAAATACCCATGCGATTTTCCAATGCCACTATTATTTGAGCCTCCAAAAGGCAAGTTATGGTTTAAAAACTGTAACAAATTGTGGTTAACACAAGTACTTCCTGCTCTTGTGTTGTCAATAATGTGTTTTATAGTCTTATTGTTTTTACTGAAAATATATAAGGCAAGTGGCTTTTCTTTTGAATTAATATAGTCGATAACCTCATCAATATTACCGTAAGTTTTTACAGGAAGAATTGGTCCAAAAATTTCGTTTTTCATCAGTGCACTATCTTCAGGAGCATCAAAAACTAAAGTAGGTTCTATATAATTATCTTCTTCTTTATAGCTTCCTCCTATTTCTATAGTTGCATTTTTTAATGATGTATCTTCTAAATAAGACTTTAATCGTTCAAAATGTTTTCTGTTTACTATCCTTGCCAAAGAGTTGGACTCATAGGCTTTTTCTGAATAGAATTCATCTAAATGCTTTTTAAAACTTGCTATAAATGCTGTTTTAATAGTTTCGTTTATGAATACATAATCTGGAGCAATACAAGTTTGACCAACATTCATAAATTTTCCAAAAATTATTTTCTTCACCACTTTATCCAAATTGGTGGTATCATCAATTATGGTTGGCGATTTCCCTCCAAGTTCTAAAGTTACTGATGTTAAATGCTCCGAAGCTGCTTTCATTACTATTTTACCAACTTGTGGAGAACCTGTAAAAAAGATATGATTAAAAGGTAGCTTTAAAAGTTCCTGAGAAACTTCTACCTCTCCTTCAACTAGCGCAATTTCATTATCGTCAAACAGCTCCTCAATTATATCACTCATCACTTTAGAGGTATGAGGTGTCATTTCGCTAGGTTTTAAAATCACAGTATTGCCTGCTGCTATTGCAGAGACTAATGGTCCAAAAGTAAGATTGACAGGAAAATTCCATGGTGAAATAATTAAACAAACACCTTTTGCCTCGTTTTTAATGTATGATGAGCTTCCTAAAAGAGAAATGGGAGTTTCTACTTTTTGAGGCTTTAACCAAGATTTCAGATTTCGTTTTACAAAATTAATTTCATCGATAACAGGATATATCTCAGTTAAGTCAGTTTCTAACTGTGGTTTCTTGAAGTCACTATACAATGCATCTCTAAGCCTTTGTTTATAGGTAAACTCTAATGCGTTCTTTAAACGTTTAAGTTTCTTAATACGTGCTTTGTATGTTGTATTCCCAACAGAAAACTGATTGATTTTCTGACTGTTAAACAGATTTAAATAGGTATTTTCACTCTTATTTACCATTTCTAAACAACGTTTTTATTGGGCTCAAAGCTCGTTTTGTGCATTTCACCGATGTTTTTTACCATGCTTTTCATCTTATCTAGTAATCGACTGTTTTCATCTAAAATATTTAAACTAGCCTTAAATGTTACGTTTCTTTGACAAGAATTTTAAAATAAACCCTTTATAACAAGGTCATGAAAAAAGTTTTAATATTTTTAGTTTTTTTAAGTTTACCTCTACTTTCTATAGGACAAAATGATATCGCTACTAACAAAAATAGTGATACTATTGAAACTACAACTAAGAAAGAAGATACTCAGTCTAAAAAAGAGACTACAGATAGTTCTAAATTCAAATCAGAATTAATGAACTTAAACCACAAAAAAAGCAATGATATTATTAGTATTAAAGCTTACAGAAAAAGTTTACAAATAAAAGTAAAGACCATAAAGCTTTGCTAGAATAAATAAAGATTATAAAAAAAGCCGAAACAATTGTTTCGGCTTTTTTTATTAGTATTCTTAAGTTTTGTAGTTTTATAGACTTCAAAATTTCAAAAAATGTCAGACCAAAAACGTCTTTTCCTAGTCGATGCTTACGCCTTAATTTTTCGTGGGTATTACGCCTTTATTAAAAATCCAAGAATCAACTCAAAAGGCATCGATACTTCGGCCATTATGGGTTTTATGAACTCACTTTTAGATGTTATAAAACGCGAGCGTCCAGACCATTTAGCCGTATGTTTCGATAAAGGCGGAAGTACAGATAGAGTAGAAATGTTTGAGGCTTACAAAGCCAATCGCGACGAAACGCCAGAAGCTATAAAAGTTGCCGTACCTTACATTCAAGAGATTTTAAAAGCAATGCATATTCCTATTATGGTGAAGGAAGGTTATGAAGCCGACGACGTTATAGGAACCCTATCGAAACAAGCCGAAAAACAAGGTTATCAAACCTTTATGGTTACACCTGATAAGGATTTTGCGCAGTTAGTGTCTGAAAATATTTTTATGTACCGTCCAAAATCGTTTGGTGGTGGCTACGAAACTTGGGGCATTCCAGAGGTTCAGAAAAAATTTGAAGTTGAAAACCCTTTACAAGTAATTGATTTCTTAGGAATGATGGGAGATTCCAGTGATAATATTCCAGGATTACCAGGTGTTGGCGAGAAAACTGCGAAAAAATTCTTGAAAGCCTACGGAAGTATGGAAGGTTTGTTTGAAAACATCCACGAGCTTAAAGGTAAAATGAAGGAGAAGGTAGAAGCTAACCAAGAATTAGGTTTACTTTCAAAAAAACTGGCTACCATAATGCTTGATGTTCCGGTGGAATTTGATGAAAAAGATTTTGAAATGTGCGATCCAGACATTGAAGCGGTTAAAACCATTTTTCAAGATTTAGAGTTTAGAAGACTCACTGAAAACTTCTTAAAAACTTTTGCTGCCGAAGATACTCAAGCAACTGCTGAAACAACATTAAAAACGGAGGAAAAAGTAAAACCAAAAACAACCTCAACAGCAGGAGCAGGACAATTTTCTCTATTTGGTGGTGATGTTAATGATACAGATACCGAAACAAATTCAGCATCGCATACCCGAAAAACCGCAGAAACCACAAGCCATTTTTACCAAAGCGTCGCCTCTGGTATGGCAACAAAACTCTTCATTAAAAATTTAATGAACCAAACTTCGGTGTGTTTTGATACTGAAACCACAGGTTTAAATCCGTTAACTGCCGAATTGGTTGGCATTGCATTTTCATGGGAAGTTGGCAAAGGCTTTTACTTGCCATTTCCTGAAGATAAAACCGAAGCACAAGAACTTATTGAACAGTTACGTCCGTTTTTTGAAAGTGAAACCATTGAAAAAATTGGTCAGAATTTAAAATACGATATTAAAGTTTTAGCCAAATACAACATCGAGGTAAAAGGTAAACTGTTCGACACCATGTTAGCACATTACCTCATCAATCCAGATATGCGTCACAATATGGATGTTTTGGCAGAAACCTATTTGAATTACACACCAATTTCTATTGAAACGTTAATTGGTAAGAAAGGAAAAAATCAGCTGTCGATGCGCGACGTTCCTTTGGAAAAACAAACCGAATATGCGGTTGAAGATGCTGATATCACCTTGCAATTAAAAGAACATTTTCAAAACGAATTAGGCGAAGCCAATACTCAAACCTTGTTTGATGATATTGAAATTCCGTTACTGCGCGTTTTAGCAGCTATGGAATTGGAAGGCATAAACCTTGACAAAGACTTTTTAGCGTCACTAGCAGAACAACTAAACAACGACATAGCTTCACTTGAAAAGCGCATTTACGAAGCTGCTGGCGAAGAATTCAACATTGCATCACCTAAACAATTGGGTATTATTTTATTTGAAAAAATGAAATTGGTAGACAAGCCTAAAAAGACTAAAACTGGGCAATATTCTACTGCAGAAGACGTCTTGAGTTATTTGGCTAAAGACCACGAAATCATTCAAAATATTTTGGATTTTAGAGGTTTAAGCAAACTTAAAAGCACGTATGTTGATGCGTTACCGCTTCAAGTTGAAGAAGCCACAGGTCGCGTACATACAGATTATATGCAAACTGTTGCTGCAACAGGTCGTTTAAGTAGTAACAACCCCAACTTACAAAATATTCCTATTCGTACCGAACGCGGTCGCCAAGTGCGAAAGGCATTTATTCCGCGAAGCGAAGATTACACGCTTTTAGCTGCCGATTATTCTCAAATTGAATTACGCATAATCGCAGCGTTAAGTGAAGAAGAAACCATGATTGAAGCCTTTAAACATGGTGAAGATATTCACGCTTCAACTGCTGCAAAAGTGTTTAATGTGGCTATTGAAGACGTCACGCGCGAACAACGTAGCAACGCAAAAACCGTAAATTTCGGGATAATTTATGGCGTTTCTGCTTTCGGATTAAGCAATCAAACTAACTTGTCTCGTAGTGAAGCAAAGGAATTAATTGATACGTATTATGAAACCTATCCGAAGTTAAAAAACTACATCAGTAAGCAAGTAGATTTTGCACGCGACCATGGTTATGTGCAAACTGTTTTAGGCCGTCGCAGATATTTAAAAGACATCAATTCCAGAAATGCTGTGGTGCGTGGTGCAGCAGAACGTAATGCGGTAAACGCACCAATTCAAGGCAGTGCAGCCGACATTATTAAACTTGCTATGATTGCCATTTACAACAAACTTGAAGCTGGCAATTACAAAACAAAAATGCTACTGCAAGTGCACGATGAATTGGTTTTCGACGTTTATAAACCAGAACTGGAAACCATTTCAACCTTAATTAAAACTGAAATGGAAAACGCTTATAAACTAGCCGTTCCGTTGGACGTTGAATTAGATACTGGTGATAATTGGCTGGAGGCGCATTAATTTTTTAATCTTTTTATAATTTGAAAATAGACAAGTTTGTTCTTGCTATTATAATCATTGTTATAACAGCATATATTTACCCACATTTAGGTGCTGGTGAAAGCGCAAAAGTTTTAAATACGCTGAGTAGTATTGGTATTTCACTCATCTTTTTCTTCTACGGATTAAAATTGAGTCCAGAACAGATAAAATTAGGGTTAAAAAACTGGAAGTTGCACGTCTTAATACAAGCGACAACCTTTATTGTTTTCCCTTTAATTGTGCTGGCAGTGCAACCCTTTATTTCTTCCGATAATAAATCGTTGTGGTTAGCTTTTATGTTTTTGGCAGCATTGCCTTCCACAGTGTCATCATCTGTAGTTATGGTTTCAATTGCAAAGGGCAACATTCCTGCTGCTATATTTAACGCGAGTATTTCGGGACTAATTGGAGTTGTGCTCACACCGCTTTGGATTGGTTTTTTTATGACTTCTACCAATACCGATTATAGTTTAATTGATGTGTATCAAAAATTGCTGTTAGAAATTTTAGCGCCTGTTATTCTTGGTTTAGTGTTAAGACGTTTTTTAGGTGCTTTTGCTTTAAAACACAGCAAAAAAATAACGCTATTTGATAAAAGTGTGATTTTGCTGATTATCTATAAAAGCTTTTCAAAATCCTTTTTAGACCGCATTTTCGATAACTTAAGTATTATCAACTTAATTGGAGTTTTTCTTCTGGCTGTTGTATTATTTTGGCTTGTGTATTTTCTAATAGGCTTTACTAGCAAAAAACTAAATTTCACTATTGAAGATCGTATTACAGCTCAATTTTGTGGTACCAAGAAATCGTTAGTTCATGGTACGGTATTTTCGAAAATACTATTTCAAAACGCTTCTTTTTTAGGCGTTATTTTATTACCAATTATGATGTTTCACGCCTTTCAAATTTTAGCTATAAGCGTGATTGCTTCTAAGCATTCTAAACGGAATTAAGTGTTATTTGAATTAAAGTTTAGAAATAGCCTTTTCTAGAATACTTTTTATTTGATGCTTTAAACTTTCAGGCTCTATGATTTTTGCATAATCTGAAAAAACTATATACCATCTTGAAAAACCATGCTCTACATAAGGTGTTAAGAACGTCATTTCAACATAATTGCCTTTTACTTTTTCTGATACAAATCCGTGTTGCCATTTGCTATTGTTTATAAATCGAACGACAGATTTATCTACTTGTATAACTACTTTTGTTTTTTCTACTTCATTCAATTTGCTACGGTAATCATCTAAGGTAATGTGCTCTCTTGTAAAACTATGTTGGGTGGGTTTTATGGCTTGCATTCTATCTGTTCTAAATTGTCTGTAATCCTTCCGAAGATGACAAAAGCCCAAAACATACCAAAATCCCGATTCGTGATAGATGCCAACAGGCTCAACAAAGCGTTCGGTAGGTATTTCATTGTTAAGCGCCTGATATTTTAGATGCACTTGACGCTTTTCAGCAATACTTTCAAACAGCACCTCTAATGCATTAGGCAAATCATCATTAAACAGCTTATGTGAGGGATCGACTAATATTTGAGATTCTAAAGCTGAAATCCAATCCTTTTCACGTCCACGTAATACGGATTTCAACTTCAGCATTGCAGATTCGTAGTAATTTCCTAATGATTTATCTACAAACTTTTGCATCAACTTTTCGGCAGCAACAAAACTACCAGCCTCTTCGCGTGTAAACATTACAGGTGGCAAACGGTAGCCTTCCATTATTGAATAGCCAACACCTGCTTCGCTAACTATTGGCACTCCCGAAGCTTCAAGCTTACGAATATCGCGATAAATGGTTCGTAAACTTACCTGAAACCTATCGGCTAATTCTTGTGCTTTTACAATGCGTTTGGATTGCAATTGAATAAATATGGCTACAATTCTATCAAAACGTTTTACAGTGTCTAAACTCATAATGCTGTAACATATATCCCAAAGATAGGTTTTCAGGTTGAAGTTTGTATTTAATTTACCCTTCAACATAATTATTAATCATTAATAAGACACAAAAATAGATGTGGTGTATGACAAGGGTTTGTCAGTTGAAATTTTTTAAAACTTTATTTTTTACTACTGACACAAAGCTGTCACTATACACTTGTAATTTTGATTTCAAATAACAAGAACATCAAAAAACAAAAAACATGGAAACAAACACCAACACTACATTACAAACAGTAATTACACCTGAAGAATTATTAGCGCAATGGCAAGGACATCGTAACTTAACTCGACGTGTTATTGAAGCTTTTACAGAAAAAGACTTATTCAATTTTTCAATAGGTGGCATGCGTCCTTTCTCTGAAATGATTGTTGAACTATTAGCTATTGCAGCACCTGGTATCAAAGAAATTGTTACTGGTAAAACTGCAACGTTTAATGAGGACATAAACCATGAAAATAAGAAGGCAAAACTGCTTGAAATTTGGGATAAAACAACCGAAGATATCAACGCGTACTGGCCACAAATAAAGCCAGAACAATTTCATGATACTATTAAAAGTTTTGGGGAATATGAAGGTACTGTTTGGTCTTCTATTTTTTATTTCATTGATAATGAAATTCATCATCGCGGACAAGCCTATGTGTATTTACGTGCTTTAAATATTGAACCACCTTTCTTTTACGAACGCTAAAATTTACAGCATGAATTCTGTTTTGGTCTTTAAAACATCTATCACTTCAAATCGTGAAATTAAACAGTTAAAGCCTGTTTTAAATAGCTTAATTGCCAAAAATGGATATTGGAATTTTGACTTGGAAGATTGTGACAATATCTTCCGAGTTGAAACCAAAACCATTACACCTTATGCTATTTCACAGGCCTTTAAAAGTCTTGGTTTTTATTGCGAAGAATTGGATTAGAAAACCTATTTACGTTTTCTTTTCTTATACTTGACCTTATTTTTTCGTTGGTTAAAAGGTACAGCATCGTTAAAGGTGTTTTTAGTTTTACCAGGTTTATTTTTACGCCATTTTTCATCTTTTTTAGGCAATAAAACGTCTAGCAAATCTTGTCTTCCTAATTTATTAAGCGTGTTTTTAATCCAAGCTTTATTTTCATCTTTATACCAAAAGAAAAAACGGTGTTGTTCGTCCTTTTCCTTCCTGGTTTTTGGCGTATTTACCTTTTTAAGTGTGTACGGATGGTAACCACTATAATAAATCACGGTAGCCACCGTCATTGGTGTTGGTGTAAAACCTTGTACTTGCTCTAGCTGAAAGCCCATATCTTTAGTTTCGGCAGCAAGATTTGCCATATCTTCAACTTCGCAAGCTGGATGATTTGAGATAAAATACGGAATTAACTGCAAGTTCAGTTTATTCTTGATATTGATTTTATCAAAACGTTCTTTAAACTTATGGAAGTAACTAAACGATGGTTTTCGCATTAACTTCAACACAGGATCACTAGTATGTTCTGGTGCTACTTTAAGTCGACCAGAAACGTGTTTGGTCATCACTTCTTCGGTATAATCGTCTAACTCTTTTGGGTCGGCGTTTTTATTAAATTCTGGCACCAACATATCATGTCTAATTCCAGATCCGATAAAGGATTTTTTAACCTTCGGATGACTATCAACTGCTTGATATAATTCGGTTAATGGTTTGTGAGACGTATCTAAATTGCTACAAATTACTGGCGAAATACAACTTGGCGCGACACATTTATCACAAATAGATTGTACTTTACCTTTCATTTGATACATATTCGCGCTTGGTCCGCCAATATCAGATAAATAGCCTTTAAAATCTGGCATATTTGCTACTTTATCAACTTCTCTTAAAATAGATTCTTTACTACGACTAGCGATAAATTTTCCTTGATGCGCCGAAATGGTACAAAAACTACATCCACCAAAACATCCACGATGAATGTTTATAGACGTTTTTATCATCTCGTAAGCAGGAATTGGTCCACGCTTATTGTATTTTGGATGCGGTAAACGCGTGTAAGGCAAATCGAAAGACGCATCAATTTCGGCTTCCGTCATTGTAGGATAAGGTGGATTTATCATCAGCATCTTATTACCTACTTTTTGAAAAATTCGTCTTGCAGCCAATTTATTTGACTCTTGCTCTATTACTTTAAAGTTAGATGCGTAAGCCTTTTTATCTTTTAAACAGGTTTCGTGTGAGGCGATTTCAACATCTTCCCAATTTTTGTTTTTTGGAATATCGTTTTCATCATTAATAAGAATCGCGGTTTGGTTAACTGTATTTATACTATTAAAAGGTACACCGCGTTCTAGTAAACGTACAATTTCACGAAGTGGTTGTTCTCCCATTCCGTACACCAACATATCTGCTTTAGAGGTTTCTAAAATAGTTGGCATTAGTTGGTCGCTCCAATAATCGTAATGCGTCACACGACGTAATGAACCTTCAATACCACCAATTAAAACCGGTGTATCTGGCCATTTTTCTTTTAAAATTTTACTATAAACGGTTGATGCATAATCTGGTCTAAAACCAATTTCACCATTTGGTGTGTACGCATCTTTATCGCGACGTTTTTTATTGGCATTGTAGTTGCTAATCATAGGATCCATGCAACCACCTGTAACACCAAAGAACAAACGCGGTTTACCCAACTTAACAAAATCCTGAAGATTATCGTTAACATTAGGTTGCGGCACGATAGCAACACGCAAACCCATACTTTCTAACAAACGTCCAATTACTGCTGGACCAAACGTTGGATGATCTACATAGGCATCTCCGCTAAACAGGATTACATCTAGGTATTCCCATCCGCGAATTTTCACCTCTTTGTTTGTGGTAGGTAACCAACTAGAAAGTCTTAATTCTTCTTGCATAACGGCACAAAGGTAAATAGAAATTACTACTTAATTGCAAGCACTCCTGTTAAACCACACAAAAGCAACACAATAGCAGTATTTTTTAGTGAAAAATCATAAATCGAGCGCTTTAATGTTTTCAATACGGTTACGCTCTAAGAAATCATCAATAGTTTCAAAATGTTCAATAACACGTTGATTTTTAAATTCGAACACTTTTTTTGATAAGCCTTGAAGAAAATCACGGTCGTGAGATACTAAAATTAAAGTGCCATCAAATTCTTTTAAGGCATCTTTGAGAACATCTTTAGATTTTAAATCGAGATGGTTAGTTGGCTCATCCAGAATCAAAAGATTTACAGGTTCTAATAGTAACTTCACCATGGCTAATCTGGTTTTTTCACCACCAGAAAGCACACCAACTTTTTTATCGATATCGTCGCCTTTAAACATAAAACGACCTAAAATATTTTTTATTTGTGTACGAATATCGCCTTTGGCAACTTCATCAACCGTTTGAAAAATAGTTAAGTCTTCATCTAAAAGTGCGGCTTGGTTTTGCGCAAAATAACCCACTTGTACATTATGACCTAATGAGCAAGTGCCTTCTACATCAATTTGTCCCATTATGGCTTTAATCATGGTTGATTTTCCTTCACCATTTCTACCAACAAAACACACTTTTTCGCCACGAGCAATAGACATGTTTGCATTTTTAAACACCACATGATCACCATAGGATTTAGAAACATCTTTTACGGTTACAGGATAATCACCCGAACGCTGCGTTTTTGGAAAACGCAATTTTAATGCCGATGTATCAATTTCATCAATCTCAATAATTTCAAGTTTTTCTAACATACGCTCTCGAGATGCCACCTGATTGGTTTTAGAATATGTTCCTTTAAATCGCTCAATAAACGCTTGGTTATCGGCTATAAATTTTTGTTGTTCTTGATAAGCTTTTATTTGATGCGCTCTTCTATCTTCACGCAACTGTAAATAATGCGAATAGTTGGCTTTGTAATCGTAAATACGACCCATGGTTACTTCAATAGTTCGGTTTGTAATATTATCTACAAACGCTCTATCGTGCGAAATCACGACCACTGCTTTTGCCTTATTCACTAAAAAATCTTCTAGCCAAATTACCGACTCAATATCAATATGGTTAGTTGGCTCATCAAGTAGAATTAAATCGGGTTTTTGAAGTAAAATTTTCGCCAATTCAATTCGCATGCGCCATCCACCAGAAAACTCGCTTGTTGGTTTATTAAAATCTTCAGGTTTAAAACCTAAACCTTTCAACGCTTTTTCAACTTCCGCAGTGTAATTTACTTCTTCTAAAGCATAATATTTTTCACCCAAATCTGATACGCGCTCAATGATTTTCATATACTCATCAGATTCGTAATCAGTTCTGGTTTCAAGTTGCTTGTTTAGAGCTTCCATTTCATCACGCATTTCAAAAATGTGACTAAATGCTTTAGATGTTTCTTCTAAAACAGATGTATTATCTTCGGTTAATAAATGCTGAGGCAAGTAAGCAATTACAGCATCTTTTGGAGCTCGCACATGTCCTTTAGTAGGGTTTTGTACACCTGCAATAATTTTCATCATTGTAGATTTTCCGGCACCATTTTTACCCATAAGGGCAATTTTATCATTCTCATTTATAGTAAAAGACACATCACTAAATAAGGTGTGACCACTAAATTCTACAACTAAATTATCTACAGAAATCATAGCTTTAATTTTAAAGGCGCAAAACTACTAAAAGCCGAAAGATAAATCTTTGATTTTTTTGAAGTAATGTTAGTTTTTACGGTATTACATATAAAACATTAATAAAAACACTCAAGACCTCTAAGAAAATTGACATTATAATGTTTGGTATACTTTAAATAATCAATCAAAAATCACCTCTTATTTTAAACATTTGTATATCAAAACTATTCTATAATTATATGAATAGAAAAATCTATAAATGACAAATTGCAACCTAGTATAAAACAAACCTTAATTCAACCTTTTTAAACAGCCTGATTTTCAACGAAAAAAAACATCTAATTAGAATTTGGTAATCAAATATATAATCGTAAATTTGCAAACTCTTTTTGAGAGAAGAATGTTTAATTATTAAATTAGAAAGTGTGGACACATTAAGCTACAAAACAGTTTCAGCAAATAAAGCCACTGTAAATAAGGAGTGGGTTTTAGTTGATGCTGAAGGACAGACTTTAGGTCGCTTAGCTTCTAAAGTTGCAAAACTTTTAAGAGGTAAGCATAAACCTAACTTTACACCACACGTTGATTGCGGAGACAATGTAATTGTTGTTAACTCTGAAAAAATCAACTTAACAGGAAACAAGTGGAACGACAAAACTTACATTCGTCACACAGGTTATCCAGGTGGTCAAAGAAGTTTATCTGCTACAGAAATGTTTGGAAAAGATCCAGCAAGATTAGTAGAAAAATCAGTAAAAGGAATGTTGCCTAAAAACAAATTAGGCGCAGATTTATTCCGTAACCTAACAGTTGTTGTTGGTACTGAGCATGCTCATGAAGCTCAAAAACCAAAAGCAATTAACTTAAACGAATTCAATTAATGGAAGTAATTCACAAAATCGGCCGTAGAAAGACGGCTGTTGCTCGTGTGTATGTTGTCCAAGGAAAAGGAAACATCACGATTAACAAAAAAGACATGGCGGTTTATTTTCCTACTGCAACTTTACAGTACAAAGTAAACCAACCTTTAGCTATGACTAACAATGATGGCAACTTTGATATTACAGTAAATGTATATGGAGGTGGCATAACAGGTCAAGCTGAGGCAATCCGTTTAGCATTATCTCGTGCTATGTGCGAAGTAGATGCTGACAACAGAGGTATTTTAAAACCTGAAGGTTTATTAACTAGAGACCCAAGAATGGTAGAGCGTAAGAAATTCGGACAGAAGAAAGCTCGTAAGAAATTCCAGTTCTCTAAACGTTAAAATCCCCAACTTGATTTCGGGATCTGTATTTACAGTTTTACAATCAAGTTATTTAAAACATTTAAACCAGTTATTGTTGCCCATGACCTTTGTGTCAGGGTTTAGTTTAGCATCTAAATGATTAAGGCGAGCAAAAGCAACCACTCAATCATTGCTAATTCAACAGAACGTAAACTATTACAAAATGGAAAAAGTAGAAGTAAAAGAATTACTTGAAGCAGGTGTACATTTTGGACACTTGACTAGAAAATGGGATCCAAACATGGCTCCTTACATTTATATGGAGCGTAACGGTATCCATATTATCAATCTTTACAAAACTGCTGCCAAAATTGAAGAAACTTCTCAAGCTCTTCACAAAATTGCAGCTTCTGGAAAGAAAATCTTATTTGTAGCTACAAAAAAACAAGCTAAAGACATCGTTGCTGAAAAAGCAGGTGCAGTAAACATGCCTTACATTACTGAAAGATGGCCAGGTGGAATGTTAACTAACTTTGTTACTATTAGAAAAGCTGTAAAGAAAATGGCTTCTATTGATAGAATGAAAAAAGATGGTACATTCAACACACTTTCTAAAAAAGAGCGTTTACAAGTTGACCGTTTAAGAGCTAAATTAGAAAAGAACTTAGGTTCTATCTCTGATATGACTCGTTTACCAGGTGCTTTATTTGTTGTAGATATCAAGCGTGAACACATTGCAATTAAAGAAGCACAAAAATTAAACATTCCAATCTTTGCAATGGTTGACACTAACTCAGATCCAAGACAAGTTGATTACTTGATTCCATCTAACGATGATGCTTCAAAATCAATCAACAAAGTACTTTCTTTGGTAACATCTGCAATTGCAGACGGTTTATCAGAAAGAAAATCTGATAAAGCTGATAAATCAGAAAAAGCAGCTAAACCTGCTAAAACTGCAAAAAAGAAAGCAGTAGCTGAAGAAGAAGAATAAATAACAATTTCAAAACATAAATAAGTCGTTTAGTTCTTTTCTTTGTTGAAAATTAATTGGACGACTTTTTTAAATTTTAAACTCATGGAAAATACTGTAAAAATTACAGCCGCAGAAGTAAATAAACTAAGACAAGCAACAGGAGCAGGAATGATGGATTGCAAAAAAGCCCTAGTGGAAGCTGGTGGTGATTTTGACAAAGCTATTGAGGTTTTACGTAAAAAAGGACAAAAAGTTGCTGAAAAAAGAGCTGACCGTGATTCATCTGAAGGTGCAGCAATCGCAAAAATTAACGATGATAATACTGTAGGTGTTGCTATTGTATTAGGTTGCGAAACTGACTTTGTTGGTAAAAACGAAAACTTTGTGAAATTAGCTAACGATTTAGCTGATATCGCTATAAACTACAATACAAAAGAAGAGTTTTTAGCTGCTGATTTTGGTGGAATGACTGTTGCTGATAAATTAACTGAGCAAACAGGTGTTATTGGTGAAAAGTTAGACATCACTGCTTTTGAAAAGTTAGAAGCTCCTTATGTTGGACAATACGTTCACATCAATAAAATTGCTGCTTTAGTAGGTTTATCTGCAAAAGTAGACAACGCTGATACTTTAGTAAAAGACGTTGCAATGCAAGTAGCTTCAATGGGAGCAACTACATTATCTTACAAAGATTTTGATCCTGTATTTATCGCTTCTGAAACTGAAGCTAGAATTGCTGTTATTGAAAAAGACAATATTGAATTAGGTCGTTTAGGTAAAACTTTAAAAAATGTGCCTCAATACATTTCAATGGCACAATTAACTCCTGAAGTTTTAGCTAAAGCTGAAGAAGATGCAAAAGCTGAATTAAAAGCTGAAGGTAAGCCAGAGCAAATTTGGGATAGAATTTTACCAGGTAAAATGGAGCGTTTCATTTCTGATAACACAACTTTAGACCAAGAACAATGCTTATTGGATCAAAACTTCATTAAAGACGAAAAAATAAACGTAGCAAAATATGTTGCATCTTATGGAGATGTTGAAGTTACAAGTTTTAAACGTGTAACTGTTGGATAATTAAAATCCAATTTTCCAAAACATTAAAAAGCTTCTCATAACGAGAGGCTTTTTTTATAATTCAAAAACAAAAAAATTATGTAGTTTTGCTAAACTTTCAAAATCAAAATGAAATACAAAAGAATTCTCCTAAAATTATCTGGTGAAGCCCTAATGGGAACACGTCAATACGGTATTGATCCTGTACGTTTATCAGAATATGCAAACGACATTAAAGAAATCATTGAAAAAGGTGTTGAAGTAGCCATTGTTATTGGTGGTGGAAACATTTTTAGAGGTGTTGCTGGTGCAAGCAATGGAATGGACAGGGTTCAAGGTGATCACATGGGTATGTTAGCAACCGTTATTAATGGTTTAGCTTTACAAAGTGCCTTAGAAGATGCTGGTGTACCTACTCGTTTACAGTCAGCAATAAGCATTGATGAAGTTGCTGAACCTTTTATTAGAAGAAAAGCACTTCGCCACTTAGAAAAAGGACGTGTTGTGATTTTTGGTGGTGGAACAGGAAACCCATATTTTACAACAGATTCTGCTGCTGTATTAAGGGCTATTGAAATGGAAGCTGATGTTATTTTAAAAGGTACTCGTGTGGATGGAATTTACAATGCTGATCCTGAAAAAGACTCAAAAGCTGTAAAATTTGATTATATTTCTTTTGATGATGTATTGCGCCAAGGTCTTAAAGTAATGGACACTACAGCCTTTACATTGAGTCAGGAAAATGAACTTCCAATTATTGTTTTTGATATGAACAAAAAAGGAAACTTATTAAAAGTAGTTTCTGGAGAAAAGATTGGAACTAAAGTAAACTTATAATAATTTTAAAGGTTTGGCTCATTTTTTGAAATGGCTTTTTAAGAATTAAAATACTTTTAAAGATGAACGAAGACATACAATTTATACTAGACTCTGCTAAAGAATCAATGGATGCTGCAATAAAGCATTTAGAAAAACAATTAGTAAATATTAGAGCAGGAAAAGCTAGTCCTGCAATGTTGGGAGGTGTAATGGTTGACTATTATGGGTCTCAAACACCATTAAATCAGGTTGCAAACGTTAACACTCCTGATGGTAGAACCATATCTGTTCAACCTTGGGAAAAAGGAATGCTACAAGAAATTGAGCGAGGAATAATGATTGCGAATCTTGGTTTTAACCCTATGAACAATGGTGAAATGATTATTATTAATGTGCCACCATTGACTGAAGAGCGTCGTCGTGACCTTGCTAAACAAGCTAAAGCTGAAGCTGAAGATGCTAAGATAGGTGTTAGAAGTGCAAGAAAAGATGCTAACAACGAAATTAAAAAATTAGATGATGCATCAGAAGACCTACAAAAAAATGCAGAGATTGACATACAACAAATGACCGATAAATACGTTAAAAAAATTGACGATATTTTAGAAGTCAAAGAAAAAGAGATAATGACAGTATAATTAAAAGCGACATAATTGTCGCTTTTTCTTATCCTTTTAAAACCCTTCCCTCTTACATGCATAAACACTGTGTTTTTATTTTTTTTATACTCTGTATTTATACTACACAGTCGCAAACAACTTTAAAAGATTCTACTAAAGTTAGTCAGGACTCTATTAAAAAAACCGAATTCCTTAAACAAATAGGCAATGGTTTTTTTCCAACCAATTACTTAAACATAGATTTACGATACCTTTTTAAATACAACCAATATGAAGGTGTAAGAACAGGTTTAGGCGGCATTACAAACAAACGCTTTTCAGAACATTATAGGCTTAATGGCTATCTTGTTTATGGGTTTTTAGACCATAATTTTAAATACAGTATTGGTGGTGGGTTTAGACTTGCGTCAAAATCTAACACTTGGCTAAACATATCATATACTGATGATCTTCAGGAAACAGGAAGTTCTGCTTTTTTAACCGACAAACGTTTTTTTCAGTTCTTTGAACCTCGATTGCTTAATATTAATTTGTTTCATAAACACATTACTAAAGCTATAACTTTAGAGCATAAACTAAGTAAACATTTACTTACTGAAACGCAATTTGCCGTTAGCAACATCAATCCTACTTATAGCTATGAATATTTAAAAAATGACAAAATATTAAACGAATTTCACTTAAGTACAGCTAAAGTTGCATTGCAATGGAGTCCGTTTAGTAAGTTTGAAGTTTCAGAAGATGACTTAATAAAAGAAATTAAATCTGGCTATCCTAAATTCACACTACAATACACACATGCTTTTGAAGATGTTTTTAGAAGCAATATTAACTTTTCAAAGTTAGACTTTAGAACTGTTTATCAGTTAAATTATACTAAAGAGTCGTACACACAAGCAACAGTAGTTGCAGGAATGGTAAGTGGCGATACACCCTTAACGCATTTGTATCATGCTTATCCAAACAATATCACCAAAGAGACCATATTACAACGATTTTCGGTTGCAGGTATAAATAGCTTTGAAACCATGTATTTTAATGAATTTTTCTCTGATAGGTTTTCAACCTTTCAGCTGAAGCATTATTTTCAACCTTTTAATATTTCTGAACGCTACAAACCACAATTGGTATTAATAACAAGGTATGCAATTGGAAACATGGGCAATATTGACAGACATCAAAATATAACATTCAACACCTTAGAAGATGGTTATTCTGAATCTGGTTTTGAAATCAATAAACTTCTCTTTGGTTTCGGACTTAGCTTTGCGTATCGTTATGGAGCTTACCACCTACCAAAAACCGAAGATAACGTAGCTTTTAAATTTACCTTTAACGTTTCGTTATAAACACAATAATAAACTTGTTTTTCTTAGCTAATCCTTAGCTTTTTTCTACCTTTGTCGCTGTTTTTGTAACACTATGTTTAAACTATTTACAACAGGATTCTGGGAAGTTGTTGCGCGAGTTATTTTGCGTAATAAAATAGCAATACTTATTGCCATAATTCTTGCTACAATTTTCTTTAGTTATCAGTGGAAATATATGCGCTTCACCTACACTGAAGCCAATTTATTACCTGATGATCATGAGGTAAATGTTACTTACAATGAGTTTTTAGATATTTTTGGTGAAGAAGGTAACCTCATTGTTTTGGGTGTTAAAGACTCAACACTTTTTTCGGTTGAAAAACTTAACGCTTGGAATCAACTTTCTGAAGATTTTAAAGCTTATGATGAAGTTGAAACCGTTGTGTCAATTAAAGACCTCCAAAAACTTGTAAAAAACAACGATGCTCAAAAATTTGAATTAGAGCCTTTTATAAAAGATTCTATTCATTCTTTGGCGCAAATAGATACGCTTCAAAACGAACTGTTTAAACAGTATCCTTTTTATGATAATTTTCTGTTTAACAAGACCACAAAAACCATTCGAACAGCTATTTATCTTAAAAAAGATATAGTAAATACACCTGCAAGAAAAGATTTTATAATTGAAACGCTTCAAGATAAAATAAGCACGTTTGAAAGTGAAAATGACTTAGATGTTAGGGTTTCAGGTATGCCTTACATTCGTACCCTAAACTCACAAAACATTGTTGATGAAATAGGACTATTTATTGGAGCAGCTTTACTAGTAACTTCGTTAATTTTCTTTTTCTTTTTCAGGTCGTTTAGAGCCACATTTATCTCTCTTATTGTAGTGTGTATTGGTGTAATGTGGACTTTTGGTATACTTGGGTTGTTAAAATATGAAATTACTGTTTTAACAGCTTTAATTCCGCCACTTATTATAGTTATTGGTATTCCTAACTGTATCTTTTTAATAAATAAATACCAACACGAGGTTAAAAAACACGGTAATAAAGTAAAGTCGCTACAGCGTGTTATTACAAAAATTGGTAACGCTACGTTAATGACCAACGTTACTACTGCTTCTGGTTTTGCTACTTTTATTCTTACTGAAAGTACGTTGCTTAAAGAGTTTGGTATTGTGGCTTCACTTAGCATTTTAGCTATTTTTATATTGTGCCTTTTGGTAATACCTATTATTTACACCTTTTTACCATACCCTAAAGAGCGTCACTTAGAACATCTTAACAAACGTTGGATTGGAACTTTTGTAGATTGGATGGAACGCATGGTAAGAGAGCACAAAATTGCTATTTATGCAACTTCGGTTGTTTTACTTACTGCCAGTATTATTGGTATTTACCAAATAAAAATTTCGGGTAGTTTAATTGAAGACATGCCTAAAGAAAAAGAGTTCTTCCATGATATTCGCTTTTTTGAAAGTGAGTTTAATGGTATTATGCCTCTTGAAATTATGGTAGATACTCAACGTAAAAAAGGCGTTATGAAGTTAAGTACTTTAAAACGCATGAACGAGTTAGAGGAACTCATCATTGAAACACCAGAACTGTCAAGACCAATATCAGTAGTTAGTTTGGTAAAATATTCTAAACAAGCCTACTATAATGGTAACCCAAAATATTACCAACTCCCAACCAGTCAAGAAAATAGCTTTATTTTATCGTATGCAAAAAACTCATCTTCAAATGTAGATTTGCTGAATAACTTTGTAGATAGTACAGGTCAATATGCGCGTATTACAACTTTTATGAAAGATATTGGTACTGATAAAATGGAGCGTATTGAAGAAGACCTTCAAAACAAAATCAACAAAGTGTTTCCTGAAGAGCGCTATAAAGTTACCATGACTGGTAAAGCATTGGTATTTCAAAAAGGAACCAAGTATTTAGTAAAAAACCTAGCAATATCATTATCCTTAGCCATAATTTTAATCTCATTATTTATGGCTTATATGTTTAGATCTTTTAGGATGATTATTGTATCCTTAATTCCTAACATATTACCATTACTAGTAACCGCAGGTTTAATGGGTTATCTAGGAGTTCCTATAAAACCTTCAACAATTCTAGTATTTAGTATTGCTTTTGGTATTTCGGTAGATGACACTATTCACTTTTTAGCAAAATACCGTCAAGAGCTTCAAGCCAACCACTGGAAAATAAGAAAATCGGTTTATGCAGCATTGCGCGAAACAGGTGTAAGCATGTTTTATACTTCAATAGTATTATTCTTTGGCTTTTCGGTATTTACCATATCTAGTTTTGGAGGTACAGTTGCTTTAGGAGCTCTAGTTTCGGCCACATTACTGTTTGCAATGTTGTCTAACCTATTACTTTTACCATCGTTATTGTTATCGTTAGAAAGAAGCATTGCCAATAAAGAAGTATTACGAAAACCAGCAATAAACATTATTCCTGAAGAAGATGATGAGATAGAAAATTCTTCAGAATAATCATAAAAAATTATCTTTGCATTTTAAATTTAATATCAAATGAAATTACACACTGTTGCAGAACTATTGTCAAGTGACATTACACTACAAGACATTGAAATTAAAGGATGGGTTAGAACGTTTAGAGCTAATCGTTTTATAGCTTTAAATGATGGTTCTACAATTAATAATATACAATGTGTAGTTGATTTTGAAAATACCGACGAAGCCACCTTAAAGCGCATAACTACTGGTGCTGCAATACATATAAAAGGTGAACTTGTAGAAAGCCAAGGAAAAGGACAAAGTGTAGAAATACAGGTTAAAACCATTAATATTCTTGGTGATTCACACCCAGACGAATATCCTATTCAGCCTAAAAAACACTCGTTTGAATTTTTACGTGAAAATGCACATTTGCGCACAAGAACAAGTACATTTAGCGCTGTAATGCGCTTGCGTTCTTCATTATCATTTGCTATTCACAAATACTTTAATGAAAATGGTTTTTATTACATGCACACACCAATCATTACAGGTAGTGATGCCGAAGGTGCTGGTGAAATGTTTAGAGTAAGTGCTCTAGATGCTAAAAACCCTCCATTGACTGAAGATGGAAAAGTAAACTACAAAGAAGATTTCTTTGGAAAAGAAACCAACTTAACCGTTTCCGGTCAGTTAGAAGCAGAAACCTATGCAATGTCATTAGGTAAAGTGTACACATTTGGACCAACATTTAGAGCGGAAAATTCTAACACATCGCGTCACTTAGCTGAATTTTGGATGATAGAACCAGAAGTGGCTTTTATGGATTTAGCTGGTAACATGGATTTAGCCGAAGATTTTATGAAATCGGTGTTGAGCTACGTTCTAGAACACAACATGGACGACCTAAAATTTTTAGAAAACCGTTTACTTGACGAAGAAAAAACAAAACCTCAAGCTGAACGTAGCGAAATGAGCTTAATTGAAAAGTTGAAATTTGTTGTAGACAACAACTTTAAGCGCGTAAGCTACACTGAAGCCATAGATATTTTACGCAATAGTAAGCCAAACAAGAAAAAGAAATTCAATTATATTATTGAAGAATGGGGAGCAGACTTACAAAGTGAACATGAACGTTATTTAGTTGAAAAGCACTTTAAATGCCCAGTAATCTTATTTGATTATCCTGCAAACATTAAAGCATTTTACATGCGTTTAAATGAAGACGGAAAAACCGTTAGAGCTATGGATATTTTATTCCCAGGAATTGGAGAAATTGTAGGTGGTTCACAACGTGAAGAGCGTTTAGACGTTTTAAAAGAAAAAATGAAAGCGCTTGATATCGAAGAAGAAGAACTATGGTGGTATTTAGATTTACGTAAATACGGAACTGCTGTTCACTCTGGATTTGGATTAGGTTTTGAGCGTTTAGTTATGTTTGCTACAGGAATGGGTAACATTAGAGATGTTATACCTTACCCAAGAACACCTCAAAATGCTGAATTCTAATTGCAGAAGACACTGAGATTTTTAATTTATATCGCTAGATGTTTATTAAATGTATCACTTCAAAATAAATAATGAAATAAAACAATCTACGTTCTAACATAATGTAGATTGTTTTTTTTATTTTTACTCTAAACCCAAATAACACAATGCTTAAACAGTATTTACAGTTTAAATTATCACAAAAGTTGTCTCCGCAACAAATTCAATTAATGAAATTGATTCAGTTGCCTACACAAGCGTTTGAGCAAAGATTAAAGCAAGAATTAGAAGAAAATCCAGCTTTAGAAAGTGGTAAAGAATCATCAGATGAATTTGATGATAAATATGATGAATTTGACAACTCTGCTGACGACTATAATGACAACGAATCTATAAATGCAGAAGACATAAATGTAGATGAATATTTAAGTGATGACGATATTCCTGACTACAGGACTCAAGCCAATAATTACAGTAGCGACGATGAAGAAAAAAATGTACCTTATGCTGCTGGAACCTCTTTTACTCAGCATTTAACCAATCAGTTAAACACATTTCGACTAGATGATAACGAATATGAAATCGCTGAATTTTTAGTTGGAAGCGTTGATGAGAGTGGATACATACGTCGTTCTTTAAACGATATTGTTGACGATTTAGCATTTACTCAAGGTGTGTATACTGATGAAGCATCGGTTGAAAAAGTTTTACATAAAGTACATCAACTAGATCCTGCTGGTGTTGGCGCAAGAAACCTTCAAGAGTGTTTAAGCATTCAGCTACATAGAAAAGAAAAAACACCTGATGTTGAACTTGCCATTGATATTATTGATAAAGCTTTTGAACAGTTTACCAAAAAGCATTACAAAAAGCTACTTCAAAAATTTGACATTACCGAAGTACAGCTTAAAGATGCTATAGATGAAATTGAACATCTTAACCCAAAACCTGGTGGTTCTTATGCTGGTAATAATAGGATTGTTGAGCACGTAGTACCTGATTTTGCTATTAAAATTGTAGATGGCGAACTTGAGCTTACCTTAAACGGAAGAAACGCTCCTGAGCTTCATGTATCAAGAGAATATAGCAACATGATGAAAGGCTATAAAGAATCTAAAGACAAGAGCAAGTCACAAAAAGATGCTGTGCTTTTCATTAAGCAAAAACTAGATGCTGCAAAATGGTTTATTGAAGCTATAAAACAACGTCAACAAACCCTTTTTGTAACCATGAGTGCTATTATGCATTATCAAAAAGAGTATTTTTTAACAGGTGACGAACGTAAGTTAAGACCAATGATTTTAAAAGATATTGCTGATGAAATAGACATGGATGTATCAACAATATCAAGAGTTGCTAATAGTAAATATGTAGATACACCTTATGGCACTAAATTGATTAAGGAATTTTTCTCTGAATCGATGACAAATGACCAAGGTGAAGAAGTTTCAACTAGAGAAATTAAAAAAATTCTAGAAACGGTTATTGAAGAAGAAAACAAAAGAAAACCACTAACCGATGAAAAATTAGCTTCAATTTTAAAAGAAAAAGGCTATCCAATTGCTAGACGTACTGTGGCAAAATACAGAGAGCAACTAGATATTCCTGTGGCACGATTGAGAAAAAAGATATGATAAACCATATTCTCAGAGCCATATCATTTATTTTCCATCCTGTTTTAATGCCTTTATTAGGTGTAATCTTTTACTTTTCAAAAACACCTAGGTTTATTCCTGTTCCAATAGTAAAAGCTAAACTATTTTCGGTTTCAATACTTACTATAGCACTTCCTATATTGCTATTTTATCTGCTTAAAACCATTAAAAAAATAGACTCTTTTTATCTTGAAACAACTCAAGAACGCATTATCCCTTTAATTCTTAATAGTGCAATCATAATTCTTGTTTTAAATAGGGTTTTAACCTATAATGAAATTCCTGAATTATACTACTTTTTTGTAGGTGTACTTTGCTCAACTATAACGTGTCTTATTTTGGCTTTTCTAAAATTTAAAGCAAGTATACATATGATTGCTGCAGCTGGTTTTTTCATGTTTGCAGTTGCAATAGGTATTCATTTTAAAATAAATATTAATGGTACTATTGCACTTATGTGTATCATTTTAGGCGCAATTGCAAGCTCTAGGCTGCATTTAAAAGCGCATAGTAGCATAGAACTAATTATAGGCTTTTTTATTGGATTAATTCCACAATTAATCTTGCTTAATTATTGGCTATAAAATGTAAAACATTATTCCAATTCTGGCAACTGACATGTCAATAGTGGCATCTTCAATTTTCGCACTACTTTCAAAGATTGGATTTAAAGCATAGTAAAAATGAATGTTCCAAGTATCATAACCAGCACTTAAAGTCAAGCCATATTGTATTGTATTGAAGTCAGAAACATTAGTAAGCTTAATGGTTTCTGAATTACCTTTAAACTTAGTAGAATTAGCAAAAACGTAACCAAATTTCAGTCCTGAATAAATCCTCCAAAACTTATATGTAGAGGCATCAGATGTCCTCCATCTAAATTCTAGTGGTACCTCAAGAACATAGGTAGTAAATTTATTCTTTGAAAAAGACGTGTCGTCTTCATCTAAAACAGTATATGTATATCCTCCAGGAATTTCATCGATTAATAGATTCTGATTATAAGAATTGGCTGATAAACCAATACCTAAACCAACAGCTACATTTCTCTTTTTATTGATAGGCATGTCCCTAATAAATCCCAAATGAAAACCACTAGAAAAACCTCTTTGAGAAACATCTTGGTGTTTATTTGCTAGTAAGTTATAAGTTGCCGAAACATAAAATTGGTCCTCTCTATAACGAGAATCAACTAGAGTAGAATCGTTAGTAGTTTGTCCCAATACAAATTGTGACAACAATAGAAATGCAAATAGGAGTTTGAGATTCATTTATACAAATATATGGTAATGATTAAAATATAATGTATAAAAAAACATCCTGATCAAAATAACCAGGATGTTTTAGAAATTTAACAAATAAAATTATTTTCTATTAGCAGAGATATCACCTTGTTTAGTGGTGTAGTTAATTTTTAAAGCATTCTCTTCTCTAAGTTCCTGCTTAATATCTCCAATTAATCCCATATTTGCTTCTTTATCTACTTTTAAAGCAGTTGTAAGAAACGGAATTAGTTCTTCTCTTTTAGATGCTCGTTCTGCAGCTATAAAAGCTTTTATATCACTTACATCAGCAAATTTATCATTTAACTGTATACGTGATTCTTTACCAAATTGGCTTTGATATCTTTCAGTAGGTTGTCCTACGTATATATACATCACCAAATCTTTTTTATCTAGCTTTTCAACTTGGTCAGCACTTGGTAATTCGTTTTTAATTTTTAAGGTATTATCTCTCATTACGGTAGCAACCATAAAGAAGAATAATAACATAAATACAATATCAGGTAAAGACGCAGTTGAAATAGCTGGTAAATCGCCTGATTTTTTCTTATTAAATTTAGACATATCTTATGTTTTCTAAATTACTTTTGTTGAACTTCAGATAATTTTTGAGGATACTCAAGTTTTATCTTTTCAATCTTTTCTTTAAGCTTGTCTTTACTTCCAACCCAGTTTACGTCGTCATAGTTAGCTTGCATTTGTAAAAATGAAGTTCCGTAAAGCTCTTGCGCTCTACGATTTCTAAGTTCATTGTATGCTGCTACTAACTCATTTTGAACAGAAATATAAGTCTTATAAGTAGTTTCACGCTCGTTCTTTAAAGATATGATAGCTTTATCAGGATTGTCAGATGACTTAGGGTCTCTTTTCCCTTTACAATAGTCACATCCATCCTCTCCAGTTCCTCCTCCATTATCAAGGAATTCTACTGCAGCTTTACGCAAATCTTTAAGATCCATCAATTCGTCCTCAACAAGCAATTGGTCTTTACCATTAATAAGTACGGTAAAAATATTTTTTTGCTTGATGATTACATCTTCGTCACTTTCTTCAATTGGAGGCAACTTTCTATTTAAACCTGTATCAGTCTCAATAGTTGTTGTAACCAAAAAGAAAATAAGAAGTAAGAATGCAATATCAGCCATTGAGCCTGCATTAACTTCTGGTGCTGATCTTTTTGCCATAATTACTTAATCATTTTTTTTGCTCCAGCAAATAACATTGCCGCAGCTGCTCCAATTATTAATATGTAGAAAGCAATTAAACCTGCTCCTACCATGTGAGATTGTCCTTCAGTTGCTACTTTGTTATTGTACATATATGTATTAGTGTCTCCACCAGATACTGCGTATGCAATTATAAGTACAGCAGCAAAAAGGCCTACTCCTATTAACGTGTTTTTTAAGGATCCAGTATTTGTGAATAGATTTTTTAACACAAACACTACAACAAATAGTAATACGAGTCCAAGAACAATATAAGTAACTATTGCCATTGGGTCTACAATTGCTGTATCTCCTTCTAAGGCAGCTGCTTTAATAGCTTCGTCTCCTTTAGAAATAATTCTAATTAGGAAGACAATACCTAGTAAACTAAGTACAGCTGCTACTATTTTTAAAATCTTATGCATAATTTTTCTATAATTTATTGCTTATTATTTTTTGTGCTTTACTAACATGTCCATTAATGTAATAGACGCATCTTCCATATCGTTAACGATACTATCAATTTTTGCAATAATATAGTTGTAGAAAATTTGAAGTATAATTGCTACAATAAGACCGAATACAGTTGTTAATAAGGCAACTTTAATACCACCTGCTACTAAAGAAGGTTGCATGTCACCAGCTGCTTCAATTTTATCGAATGCTTGAATCATACCAATTACTGTACCCATGAACCCAAGCATTGGTGCCAATGCGATAAATAATGAAATCCATGATACGTTTTTCTCTAATTGTCCCATTTGTACTCCACCATAGGCAACAACAGCTTTTTCAGCAGCATCGATATCTTCGTCTGCTCTGTCTAATCCTTGATAAAAAATAGATGCAACAGGTCCTTTTGTGTTTCTGCAAACTTCTTTAGCTGCTTCGATACCACCTGATGCTAATGCATCTTCTACATTTTGAGTTAATTTCTTAGTATTTGTAGTAGATAAGTTTAAAAAGATAATTCTTTCAATTGCAATTGCTAAACCTAAAATTAAACATAGCAATACAATTCCCATAAACCCAGGTCCACCTTCAATAAAACGTTTCTTTAATTCTTGGTGAAATCCAAGGTCTTCTTCAGCAGGAGCTGCAGCCTCTTCTTCTTGTGTTACAGTTGCAACAGTTGTTGTTGCGGCAGTTGTAGTTGTAGTAAATGCGTTTGCATTAACAGTTCCGAAAGCCATGGTTCCTGCTATGGCTAGGATAGAAAATAGTCTTTTCATTGTTCTTATTCTTAATTTTATTAGTTAAAGTGTTAAAGATATAAAAAAATTACAATTAAAAATAAAATAACAGCAGAGAGGAAGGGATTCGAACCCTCGATACGCTTTTGACGTATACACACTTTCCAGGCGTGCGCCTTCGACCACTCGGCCACCTCTCTGTAACTTTATCTTTAATTACAGTGGGTCAAATAACAAAAAATTCTTTGAATGTTAAAATTTTGAAAGTTAATTTTAAGACATTTCTCCACGTAAAGGCGTTTCAAATATGGTTTTGAACGTTTTAGCAGAAATGTTTTCTCCCAACATATACATTAATTTTGCTATTGCAGCTTCGGTTGTAATGTCTTTTCCTGAAATTACACCTGCTTTTTTAAGCTGCGAACTGGTTTCATACTGTCCCATATTGACACTTCCTCCTGAGCATTGTGTTACATTTATAATTTGTACCCCTTTTTTTATAGCAGATTCCATTAAGTCAATAAACCAATCTTCGGTTGTAGCATTACCTGCTCCATAGGTTTCTAAAACAATACCTTTTATATTAGGATTATGTGTCATGCATTCTAAAACCGATTTCGAAATACCTGGAAACAGCTTTATTAAAGCAATACTGTTATCAAAAGATTTATGCACAACCAACTTTTTTCTAGCATTTGGTTTATACAAGTCTTCATGGTTTACCTTAATATGTACTCCAGATTCGGCTAAATGAGGATAATTTAAGGACTCAAATGCTTCAAAATGTTCTGCATTTATTTTAGTTGTACGATTTCCTCTATATAATTTGTATTCAAAATATAACCCTACCTCTCTTATTAATGGTCTGTTCCTAGTTTGCAACGATGCCATTTGAATTGTGGTTATCAAGTTTTCTTTGGCATCGGTACGCAAATCACCAATTGGTAATTGCGACCCTGTTAATATTACAGGTTTAGCTAAGTTTTCTAACATAAAACTTAATGCTGAAGCTGTATAGCTCATGGTATCACTACCATGAAGTACTACAAACCCATCAAAGCTATCGTAATTGTCTTCTATAATTTCGGCTATTTGAACCCAATAGTCAGGATTCATGTTTGAAGAATCTATTGGATCTTTAAAGGATATTGTACTTATATCACAGTCTAATAGTTTTAATTCAGGAATACGTTTTAACAGATTATTAAAGTCAAAGGACTTCAATGCTCCAGTATTTGGGTTTTTAATCATCCCAATAGTTCCTCCAGTATATATTAAAAGTATTTTTGGGCTATTGCTTTCCATACCTATTATATATTAAATATGTCTTTTGAGTTTTGTGTTGTTATTTCTGCAATGGTTTCTTGAGGAAGATTATACAGTTCTGATAGTTTTTCTAACACCTTTATTATATAACTACTTTCATTACGTTTCCCTCGATATGGTTTTGGTGCTAAATATGGCGAGTCGGTTTCCAAAACAATATGTTTTAAGTCTATTTGATTTAAAAACTGGTCTATTTTTCCATTTTTAAATGTTGCTACACCACCTATTCCTAATTTCATATTATAAGAAATCGCTTTTTGTGCTTGCTCAAAAGTACCAGTAAAGCAATGAAATATGCCAAAAAGCGCATCGTCTTTTTCGGTTTCTAGAACTTCAAATATTTCATCAAAAGCATCACGACAATGTATCACAATTGGCAACTTGTATTTTTTTGCTAACTGAATTTGATGCTTAAATGCTTTTTTTTGAATCTTTAAAGTAGAAGTATCCCAATATAAATCGATCCCTATTTCGCCAACAGCATAAAAGTGTCTTTTTGCCATTAACTCCTCAACATGTTGTAATTCTTCTTTATAGTTATCTTTTACAGAAGTAGGATGCAAACCCATCATTAAAAAAACATGATTGGGAAATTCTTGTTCCAACTGCAGCATAGATGCTGTGTAGCTAGAGTCTATTGCTGGAATAAAAAAACGAGAAACATTGGCATCTATAGCACGTTGTATCATTTCCTTTCTATCTTCATCAAAAGCCTCACTGTATAAATGAGTATGTGTATCGGTAATAATCATTTTGCTAAAATAATTCTTTTATACCACTATATTTGTAAAAAAAGTTATGGAAAACAGTCTTCAAGAGTTTCTGTTAGAAAAGGGGTTTACTAAAATAAAGCTACACCTAACTAGAACCAATCATTTTGAAATTCGCGCTACAATAAATGGAGTAAAAGGTTTATTTATTTTAGATACTGGTGCTTCAAACTCTTGCGTAGGCTTTGATGCTGTTGAGAGATTCAACTTAAAAGCAAAAGACTCTCCTATACGAGCTGCAGGAGCTGGCGCAACTGATATGGAAACCCAAATTTCCAAAAAGAATAAAGTAAAAATTGGTAAATGGAAAAAAGACAAAGTAGCTTTAATCTTATTTAACCTAACACATGTAAATACTGCACTAACAAGTCATAACTCAAAACCAGTTGATGGCATTATTGGTGCTGACATCTTAAAAAAGGGAAAAGCAGTGATTGATTATCAAAAAAAATATTTATACTTAAAATTGTAGTATAATTCTTTCTGAATATTTCAAAATTGTGCTTATATTTATAGTCAATCCCTCAATTAATTAATAGCACAAATGCATGCCTCTATAATAATAGCAGACGATCATCCATTGATCCTAAAAGGTCTGAATGATTTTTTAAAAGAAAAGGACTACAATATAATAGGTAGTGCCGAAAATGGCAGAGACGCCTACAACCTTATAGAAACTCACCAACCTGAAATTGCCATACTAGACATTAGGATGCCACATTTGACAGGTTTGGAAATCGCAAAAAAGTGTTTCGATAATAATTTACCAACAAAAATTGTCCTTATAACTTTTGAAAAGGACGAAGAAACCTATTACGAAGCCAAAGCACTAAATATCTTTGGTTATGTCCTTAAAGAATTTGCTTTAGTTGAAATTGAGCAATGTATTTCTTCGGTATTAAAAAACACACCGTATTTTAGTCCTGAACTTATTTCGCATTTAGAAATTAAAGAAGTCCCAAAAGAACTTGAAGAATTAACTCCAACCGAAAAAGAAGTATTAAAACATATTGCGCAAAACAAAACTGCAAAAGAAATTGGAGAACTAATGTTTATCTCTAACAGAACTGTAGAAAAACACAAAAGCAACATTATTAAAAAGCTTGATATCACTCCTTTCCAAAATAATTTATTGATTTGGGCAAAGGAAAATCAGGAATTTCTTACTTAAAAATACGTAACGTTACGTATTGTTTGGCATTGATATATTGCTCACCTTTACAGTGCTATTAATCAAACTACTTAGGGGATAAAAAGCTCTTGGTTATTAGCTTAACTAGGAGCTTTTTTGTTTTAACAACTATTCTCGAAGTTAAAAATTACAAAAAAATGAAACAGAAGTTGTCACTATTTAATTCACCATTGATTGTTACTCTAGTTTTAAGTGTCGTGTTAACAATAACATTAAATATTTTAGTCTGTTTTCAATGAACTTAACCATACTATGATGATTGAAAAAAGTGCAAACCCTCAAATTTGCACTTTTTTTATTACAAAAAAACCAAAATATACGTAACGTTACGTATTGTTTGGCTTTCAATTATTCTAGACCTTTACAGTGCTATTAATTTTTTATAAGGGAAACTTGAAAGCTCTGGGCTTAATTGCCCAGGGATTTTGAGTGAAAATATTGACTCGATTAAGATGAAACATAATTTAAAATCTTCTAATAAGCTTTTTATTATTGGTTTAGTAATTAGTGTCATTTTAATAATATCTATAAATATTCTTGTCAATTTTTTTTAGTTATTAGTTAGTTATTTTCAAGAAAAAAGCGCAATTTAAGGGGAATTGCGCTTTTTGTTTTATATGATATGTCTATTACTTTATAACTCTAAAGCCTTCTTAACATCATTATTCATTAATAACTCAACTGGGTTTTCAAGTGCTTCTTTAATTGCAACTAAAAATCCAACAGACTCTCTACCATCAATAATTCTGTGATCATAAGATAATGCTAAATACATCATTGGGTGAATTTCAACTTTACCATCAACAGCAATTGGACGCTCAATAATATTGTGCATTCCTAAAATACCACTTTGTGGTGGATTGATAATTGGTGTAGATAACATACTACCAAACACACCTCCATTTGAAATTGTAAATGTACCACCTGTCATTTCATCAACAGTAATTTGACCATCACGAGCTCTTAATGCTAAACGTTTTACTTCAGCTTCAACACCTCTAAAGGTTAAGTTTTCAGCATTTCGTATTACTGGAACCATAAGTCCTTTTGGTCCTGACACTGCTATACTAATATCACAGAAATCGTAAGAAATCATTTCTTTTCCATCTATCATAGAGTTAACAGCTGGATATTCTTTTAATGCTCTTACCACTGCTAATGTAAAGAAGCTCATAAACCCAAGACCTACACCATGCTTTGCTTTAAACTCTTCTTTGTATTGTTTACGCAATTCAAAAATAGATGTCATGTTAGCCTCATTAAAAGTGGTTAACATTGCTGTTTCGTTTTTAGCAGATACTAAACGCTCTGCTACTTTACGACGTAACATTGATAGTTTAGAACGTGACTCTCCACGGCTTCCTCCTGTTGGAGTTCCCATAGATGGTTTTGCATTTACGGCATCGTCTTTGGTTACTCTACCGTCTTTACCTGTGCCTTGTATTTGAGAAGCATCCATTCCTTTTTCAGCTAAAATCTTTTTTGCTGCAGGACTTGCTGTTCCTGTTGCATACGTTTTGTTCTCTGCAACTGGTTCTGTTTTCTTTTCTTCAGCTTTAGGTGCTTCTTCTTTTTTCTCTTCTTTTGCAGGTGCATCAGCTCCTTCTGGTTTTGCTGCACTTGTATCAATTAAACAAACCACTTCTCCTACTGCAACTGCATCACCTTCTTCTGCCTTTAAGGTAATCGTTCCGCTAGCTTCAGCTGGAAGCTCAAGAGTTGCCTTATCACTATCTACTTCAGCAATGGCCTGATCTTTTTCTACATAATCACCATCTTGCACTAACCATTCTGCAATTTCTACTTCAGTAATAGACTCTCCTGGTGAAGGTACTTTCATTTCTAAAATCATTGTTCTATAATTTTATGTTTTTGGATTTGTTTTTATTTTATCGTTGGTTGTTTTTTGTTTTATCGAAAACGAAATCAATAACTTCTTGATGACGTTTTTTAGAACGTACTGAGCTTCCTGCTGCAGGTGCTCCATAAGCTCTTCGCGATGCTACTCTAAAGTTTTTAGCTTCATCTAAATGCATTAACATAAAGCTATAAGCTCCCATATTTCTTGGTTCTTCTTGAGCCCAAACCATATCTTCAACATGACTGTATTTTTCCAAAACAGCTTTAATTTCTTTTTCTGGTAATGGGAATAATTGCTCTATTCTTACTAAAGCAACATCGTTTCTTTCTAGTTTTTCGCGTTCTTCTAATAAGTCATAATAAAACTTACCTGTTACAAACACTAGCGTTTTTACAGCATCAGTTTTTACAGACTCATCGTCGATTAGCATTTGGAAACTACCATTTGCAAACTCATCAACTGTTGACACACACAATGGATGACGCAATAAACTCTTAGGCGTAAACACGATTAAAGGCTTACGGAATTTTGCTTTTACTTGTCTACGTAATAAATGGAACATGTTAGCAGGTGTTGTACAATCTGCTACATACATATTATCTTTTGCACATAGTTGTAAGTAACGCTCCATACGTGCTGATGAATGCTCTGCACCTTGACCTTCATAACCATGAGGTAATAACATTACCAAACCATTTTGAAGTTTCCATTTATCTTCTGCTGCAGAAATATATTGGTCTAGCATAATTTGAGCTCCATTACTGAAATCTCCAAATTGCGCTTCCCAAATGGTTAAGGTTTTAGGGCTTGCCATAGCATAACCATAATCAAAACCTACCACACCATATTCTGATAATAGTGAGTTATAGATAAAGAATTTTCCTTGCTTATCACTCAACTTATTAAGTAATACAATTTCTTCTTCGCTATCTTCTACTTTTACAACGGCATGTCTGTGAGAGAATGTACCACGTTCTACATCTTGACCAGATATACGAACATCATGACCTTCTTCTAATAAAGTACCATAAGCTAAATGTTCAGCCATTGCCCAGTCTAACTTGTTTTCATCAAACATAGTTTGTCTGGATTGTACTAAACGCTCTATTTTACGTATGAATTTTTTGTCTTTTGGTAATGAAGAAATTACTTCTGTGATACGCTTTAATCCTTCAGCAGAATAAGCAGTATCTACAGGTTTCATCATTTTATTTTCATCAACAGTAATATATTCAGTCCATTCATTTTGCATAAATGGAGTAATTACTGTTTTATCCTCTTTACGAGAGTCTTCTAATTTTTCTTCTAAAGATGCTTTGTAATCTTCTTCTAATTGTGACACATGGTCTTTAGTGATAATACCTTGGTCAATTAGTTTTTGAGCATAAATATCTCTTGGGTTTTGATGCTTAGCAATAGCTTTATAAAGTAATGGCTGTGTAAACTTAGGTTCATCACCTTCGTTATGACCATACTTTCTGTAACCCAATAAATCTATAAATACATCGCGTTTAAACAGCATTCTAAAGTCTAAAGCAAACAACATGGCATGCACTACAGCTTCGGCATCATCAGCATTTACGTGTAATACAGGTGACAATGTTACCTTACCAACATCAGTACAATAGGTACTTGACCTTGCATCTAAATAGTTAGTAGTGAAACCAATTTGGTTATTTACTACAATATGAATGGTTCCATTAGTTTTATAACCATCTAATTGTGCCATTTGCACAACTTCGTACACTAATCCTTGACCAGCAATAGCTGCATCACCATGCACAACAATTGGTAATACTTGAGATGGGTTTTCAGGATATTTATCGTCTTGTTTTGCTCTAGTAATTCCTTCAACCACTGCTCCAACAGTTTCTAAGTGTGAAGGGTTTGGTGCTATGTTAAGGTTTATTTTTTTGCCAGAGTCGGTAACTCTATCGCTTGTCCAACCTAAATGGTACTTAACATCTCCATCAAAAATTTCTTCTTCATAATCCTTACCATCAAACTCACTAAAGATGTCTTTTGCAGATTTTCCAAAGATATTAGTAAGCGTACTTAAACGACCTCTATGTGCCATACCCATTACAAACTCTTTAACACCATAGTCTGCTGCTTTTTCAATTACAGCATCTAATGCAGGAATTAAAGACTCTCCTCCTTCTAGAGAGAAACGCTTTTGACCTACATACTTTGTATGCAAGAAACTTTCAAAAGAGACAGCCTCATTAAGTTTTTTAAGGATATGCTTTTTTTGTTCTGCTGAAAAATTTGGTTGGTTATCGTTGATATTTAATTTTTCCTGAATCCAATTGATTTCCTCAGGTTTTCTAATATACATGTATTCAACACCAATAGAATCGCAATAAATACTATCTAGGTGTTTGATGATTTCTCTTAAAGTTTGTGCTCCAATCCCTAATACTTCACCTGCATTGAAAACAGTATCTAAATCACTATTAGACAATCCAAAATGCTCAATATCTAGCGTTGGAACATATTTACGTCTTGCTCTTACTGGGTTAGTTTTTGTAAACAAGTGACCTCTGCTACGGTAACCATCAATAAGTTTTATAACCTGAAACTCTTTTTGTACATGCTCAGGAATTTGGGTAGAAACGCCTTCAACAATTTCACCTTCCATTCCGTAACTCTCACTACCAAAATCGTAACCTTGAAAAAAAGCTCTCCAACTTGGTTCTACTGAGTCTGGGTTTTGTAAATATTGTTCGTATAAATCAGCAAAATATGCTGTATGTGCTGCGTTTAAAAAGGAATATTTATCCATAAGTAGTTAAAAACTGTATCGTTCCGACAAAATTTATACAAAAGTACAACTTTTACTATAATACACTTATGTTTTATTATATTTATAACATCTCTTTTTCAACTATTTATACTATGAAGACCTTTTCTACAAAATTTAACCTCAAAAAAATCATCTTATTAATACTTATTTCGGTTTGTTTTAACACTGTAAATGCCCAAGAAAACACTAGCGATTTTTGGAATCATGTGCGATTTGGAGGAGGAGTAGGACTAAGCTTTGGTGATGGCTTTTTTAGCGGCACTTTAGCACCAAGTGCTATTTATGAATTCAATAATCAATTTGCGTTAGGGCTTGGTCTTAATGGAACTTATAACTCCAGAAAAAACTTTTATAAATCCACCATTTTTGGAGGTAGTTTAATTGGTCTTTTTCAGCCTATAAATGAAATTCAGCTTTCTGCAGAATTTGAAGAGCTCAACGTGAGCAGAAAATGGGAAGATAATTTAGGTATTGAAGACCAAAACTATTGGTATCCTGCTTTATTTATTGGTGCTGGTTACAGAACTCAAAATGTAACCTTTGGTATTCGATATGACGTTTTATATGATGAAGACAAAAGCATTTATGCTGACCCTTGGATGCCTTTTGTTAGGTTTTATTTTTAAGAGTATTTATGCTTAAACCATACTTTTTGCCATTCGCGAAGCAAAATTAAAAAGGTAACCTCTTCTGAAAGTTTTAAAGTATCATCACCATTTAGCTGCTTTATTTTATGTTCAGGCACATCAATGATGTAAAGTAAGTTAAGGTACTCAGCAAATTTTTCTTGGATGAGTTTGTAAACGGTTTCATGAAGCAGTAGCTTTAAACTTGTTGGTAAAATAGCTTCATCAAAATCTAAATCAATATTAGCAAACAAGAAATCTTTATTTAGTTGCTTTACTAATTTAGAATACAACTCAAGCTTATTTGCTTCATCAATTAATTCTTCAAAAGTTGCTGGTAGCTGCATTATACATTTCTGTTCATTAATTGTTCCCCAAATGCTTTAAGGATAGCTTTATTTTCATTTGAAATATTTAGATGTTCTAAAACTGAAAACGCCTTTTCGGTATATTTTTTTATTTCTTCTTTTGTAGCTTCAGAAGCACCACTCGACTCAAACAACTGCTTTACGGTTTCTATTTTATCCTTAGCGTCTGTTGGATTAATACTAAAAAGATGCTGCAACTGTAACTTATCATTAGCATTTGAAAACTCTAGGGTTTTTAAATATAAAAAGGTCTTTTTATTTTCTATAATATCACCTCCTACTTGCTTTCCAAACGTTTTTGGGTCTCCAAAAGCATCCAAATAATCATCTTGCAATTGAAAAGCTATACCTAGGTTTTTGCCAAAAGCATAAATACCTTCTTGGTCTTCTTTAGAAGATTGCGCTACAATAGCTCCCATTTGCATAGCAGCACCAACTAAAACAGCAGTTTTATATTCAATCATTTTTAAATACTCAGGAATAGTAACATCATCTCGTGTTTCAAAATCAATGTCATACTGTTGTCCTTCGCAAACCTCTAAAGCTGTTTTGCTAAATAACTTTGCCAAAGCCTGAAAAGTAGTCGCTTCATAGTTTTCGAATAACTGATATGCTAAAATTAACATTGCATCACCAGACAAAATACCTGTGTTAATATCCCATTTTTCATGAACAGTTTCTTGACCTCTTCGCAAAGGTGCATCATCCATAATATCATCATGAACTAATGAAAAATTATGAAACACCTCAACACTCAAAGCTGCATCAAGCGCTTTTTGGTATTCACAATTAAAAACTTCGGCTGCCATTAAAGTTAAAACAGGTCGCAAGCGCTTTCCTCCTAACTTTAAAATATAATTAACTGGATTATAAAGGTTTTCTGGCTCACGTTGTTTTGTAAACGCTTCCAAATAAGCTATAAACTGCTCTTGATAATATTGTACTGTTTGCATGAAACAAAAATCGGTATTTGTCGTCAGTATAACAAGCACAATCTTCAATATTAAATAATTGTTAAAACTTTGGAAACTTTTTTTGTTTTTAAAGTTTCCTGTCGTAGTTTTGCCTCAGAATTATGAAGCAAGATATTTTAAAAACAGCAGTCGATTTGTTCTTAACCTATGGGTTTAAGAGTGTAACTATGGATGATATTGCCAATGCGCAAGGCATCTCTAAAAAAACGATATATCAGTATTTTGAAAACAAAACCGTATTGGTTGAAGAAGCAGTAATGCTTTTGTTTCAAATTATTTCTACTGGTATTGAAGAGATTAGAACCCAAGAAAAAAACCCTATTGAAGAGATTTATGAAATCAAACAGTTTTTGATGAAAAACTTAAAAGATGAAAAATCTTCTCCTCAATATCAACTAGAAAAATACTATCCAAAAATTTTCCATGACATTAAAGAAAAGCAAATGTGTGTTATGGAAGATTGTGTTGGGTGCAACATAGAACGTGGTAAAAAAATGGGATTATTTAGAGAAGATTTGAATTCAGATTTCATATCAAAAATCTATTTTAATTGTATGATGGCTTTAAAAGACAAGTCATTATTTCCATTAGAACATTTTTCTATGAGAATGCTTATGAACAATTATCTAGAATACCATTTGCGAGGTATTTGCACAAGCAAAGGACTAGAACACTTAAACAACTATTTACAAATCAATCAAAACAATAATTAATGAAACACATCTCAATTATCCTTTTAGGGTTATTCTTGTCTTGGTCAGCTTTTGCTCAAGAAGAGAATGTCTATAATTTTAGCCTACAGGAAGCTATAGATTATGCTCTAGAAAACAATCGATCGGCACAAAATGCTACTCGAGATATAGAAGCTGCAAAAAAGCAAAAATGGGAAACCACTGCTGCAGGATTACCACAAGTTAATGTTGGTGTAGATTATCAAAACTGGTTAAAACAACAAGTTCAGCTTTTACCTGCTGCTGCTTTTGACAATACTCAAAGTACTATTGATATAGTGAATGACTATTTTGATGTAACTCAAGATAACTTCAATGTTACTACTCCTCAAGGGTTTATTCCTTTACGTTTTGGAACAAAACAAAGCGTAACAGCAACAGCTACCTTGTCTCAATTGCTTTTTGATGGGTCATATCTTGTTGGCTTACAATCGGCAAAAGTGTATTTACAAATTTCTGAAAATGCCAAAGTTAAAACCGACTTAGAAGTAAGAAAAGCAGTAATTAACGCTTACGGAAATGTATTACTTGCAGAAGAAAGTATTTCTATTTTAAAAAGAAACTTAGAAGTACTAACTAAAAACCTTAACGAGACTACTAAGATTTATGAAAATGGTCTTGAAGAAGAAGAGAGCGTTGAGCAATTAAAAATCACATTATCTAGTGTAGAAAGTAACCTAAGAAATACTGAGCGTTTAAAAACATTAGCTTACCAAATGCTCAATATAACTCTTGGTATTGACTTAAATTCTCAAACAACACTTACTGATAATTTAGAAACCTTAACAGCACAAAATATAAGCTTAGAGTTATTAGAGGCTGATGAGTCTGTTGAAAATACTATTGATTTTCAAATTTCTGAAAACGATATGATTTCAAAAGAGCTTTTGGTTAAACTAGAGAAAAGCAAAGCATTACCAACACTAAACGCTTTTGTTAATGGTGGTTATTCTGCATTTAGCGATGATTTTTCCTTTTTAGAAAAGGAACAAGATTGGTTTGGTTCTTCATTATTTGGTGTAAGCTTAAACATTCCAATATTTAGTTCAGGTATGCGAAGTGCTTCAACACAACGTGCTCAAATAAATCTTGAAAAAGCAAAAGCTGATTTAACCGAAACCGAACAACAAATAAGACTTAAAATAGCTAACGCTAAAAGCGAATACCAATTTGCTATTGAAGAATACGACAACAAAAAAGAAAATCTTAATCTAGCCGAACGTATCGAGCGTAAAAACCAAACCAAATTTTTTGAAGGTGTAGGTTCTAGCTTTGAGTTACGTCAAGCTCAAACTCAACTATACACTGCTCAACAAGAGTTTTTACAAGCTATGCTTAACGTAATTAACTCTAAAGCAGAGTTAGAAACCACACTTAATACTATTCAATCAAACTAATCAATTACGTAATACCACATCATGAAAAAAATATATTTATTAGTAATTACAGCTTTAGTTTTAGTCTCATGTGGAGGCGAAAACAAAAAGAACTCTATGGAGAATGTTTTAAGCTCCAACAATCTAGAATTATTACGCCAAAAACGTGCTGAAGTTGTTGCAGAACAACACGAAGCAAATGAAAAGCTAAAACAACTAGATGCTGTTATTTCAAAACTAGATACTGTAAAAAAAGTACCACTTATTACTACAATTACAGCTAAACAAGAAGCATTTAACCACTATTTTGAAGTTCAAGGTAATGTTACAACCAAAGACCTTTTAGTAATCACACCAGAATATAATGGTATTCTTACCAATGTATATGTAAAAGAAGGACAAAAGGTAACTAAAGGACAAGTGTTAGCTAAAATTGATGATGGCGGATTAGGCCAACAATTATCTCAGCTTCAAATTCAAGCAGATTTAGCTAAAACCACTTACGAACGTCAAAAACGTTTATGGGATCAAAACATAGGTAGTGAAATTCAGTTTTTACAAGCAAAATCTAATTACGAAGCGCAACAAAAAGCTGTTGACCAAATAAAACAGCAAGTAGCTAAAACTACTGTAAGGGCTCCATTTTCTGGAACTATTGACGATGTTATCACCGAACAAGGTAGTGTTGTAGCTGCTGGTCAATCGCCTTTAATGCGAATTGTAAACCTAAGTAATATGTATATAGAAACTGAGGTTCCTGAACGTTACATTAAAGACGTTACTGTAGGTAAACATGTAGATGTTGAATTTCCTGTACTTGGTAAAACTGTTGAAAGTAATGTTCGTCAAGCAGGAGATTTTATCAATGCTGCTAACAGAACATTTAAAGTTGAAATTGGATTACCTAAAGGAGACAATACTATTAAACCAAACTTAACAGCGAAGTTAAAAATCAACGATTACACTAACGAGAATGCTATTTTAATTCCTCAAAGTGTTATTTCTGAAAATGCTGAAGGCGAGCAATACATATATGTTGTTGAAGATAAAAATGACAAAGAAGAAGGTGTTGCTAAAAAAGTAATTATCAAAACTGGTAAAACACAAGGCGATGTTATTGAAGTCCTTTCAGGAATTGAAAAAGGTGCTGAAATCATTAAAGAAGGTGCACGTAGTGTTAAAGACGAAAAAACAGAAGGTAATTAATATCAATAAAGACTCAATCAATTAACGATCAACCAAAGTTATGACTGACAAACAGAAAAAAGTCAATAAAGAATTTGGGTTGTCCTCATGGGCAATCAACAATAAAACGACAATGTATGTCCTTATATTGGTATTCTTTTATCTAGGTGTTTCGGCATTTTTTGATATGCCACGAGAAAACTTCCCAGAAGTAAACGAAACCAAAATATATGTAAGCACTGTTTTTCCTGGAAACACAGCTGAGGACATTGAAAAACTAGTAACAGACCCACTAGAAGACCAGCTAAAAACCGTTAGTAATGTAGTAGAAATAACCTCTACCTCAGCCGAAGATTACTCTATGGTAATTGTTGAGTTTGACGAAAACTTAACCGTTGAACAAGCCAAACAGAAGGTGAAAGACGAAATAGAATCTGAAACTGCTGGCGAGGATTGGCCAACATTTAATGGTGCAAAAGTAGAACCTGATGTGTTTGAGCTAAGCCTTTCAGAAGAAATGCCAATTCTAAACATTAATATTTCTGGTGATTATCCTGTTGAAAAACTTAAAGAATATGGTGAGTACCTTCAAGATGAAATTGAAGACTTACTAGAAATTAAAGAAGTTGCTATTCGTGGTGCTCAAGAAAAAGAAGTTGAAGTTGCAGTAGATATTTATAAAATGACCGCAGCTAAAGTAACTTTTAGCGATATCATTAATGCCATAAATGGTGGAAACGTAACTATGTCTGCAGGTAATATCAAAGCGAGTGGACAACGTCGTACGATTAGAGTTTTAGGTGAAATCGAAACACCTTCAGAATTGGAAAACTTTGTTGTAAAATCTGAAAACGATTATCCTATCTATTTAAAAGATGTTGCAACAGTCAGCTTTAAAGAAGAAGACAAAACTACTTATGCACGTGAGTATGGACATCCAGTAGTAATGCTCGATGTAAAAAAACGTGCTGGTAAAAACATGGTGGATGCTGCAGAGCAAATTCATACTATAGTTAAGGAATCTAAAGAAAATGTTTTCCCTCAAGATTTAGACATTACCATTACTAACGATCAATCTTCAGTTACTATTGGTCAAGTTGATGATTTGGTAAACAATATCATTTTTGGAGTTATTCTGGTAGTAACCGTTTTAATGTTCTTCTTAGGATTCAAAAACGCCATATTTGTTGGGTTTGCAATACCAATGTCTATGTTTATGTCGCTCATGATACTTAGTATGTTTGGTATTACCCTAAACACTATGGTATTGTTTGGGCTAATTATGGGACTTGGTATGTTGGTAGACAATGGTATTGTGGTTGTTGAAAACGTCTATCGTTTAATGGACGAAGAAGGCATGAGCCGAATTGAAGCTGCTAAAAAAGGTATTGGTGAAATTGCCTTCCCAATTATCATTTCTACAGCAACTACTGTAGCTGCCTTTATTCCATTAGGATTATGGCCTGGAATTATGGGAGAATTTATGATGATTTTACCTCAAACACTATCTATAGTATTAGGGTCATCATTATTCGTGGCTATTTTCTTTAACTCTGTTTTAGTATCTCAATTTATGAATACCGAAGACAAAGACATGCCACTTCACAAAATCATAAGAACAACAATTATAATGGCTGTTATAGGTCTTATTATATTTATTGTTGGTGGAGAATACAGAGCTTTAGGAACCTTAATGGTATTTACAGCTGTTATGCTTTGGGTATATCGATTGTTTTTACGTAAATGGGCAAATAATTTCCAAACCAAAACATTAGTAAAACTAGAAAACTGGTATGAAAGACAATTGCGTAAAGCCTTAAAAGGTTGGCGTCCTTACGGTTTAGCTGTCGGAACATTTTTACTGCTTATTATTGCTTTTATAGCTTTTGGAGCTTCATTAGCTACCCAACGTACCAAAGTAGAGTTTTTCCCTGATAACATCCCGAATCAAATCATTGTTTACATTGAATATCCTGAAGGTACAGCTATTGAAAAAACCAATGCTATAACCAAGGAAATCGAAAAGATTGTTTACGATGTTTTAGATGACGACCAATATAAAAATGGCGATTACAACTTTATGGTTGAAAGTGCTGTATCTCAAGTTGGTGAAGGTGCTGGAAACCCACAAACCGATGGTGGTTCAGCTGCCGAAATGCCTCATAAAGCAAAAATTACCGCATCAATGCGTGAGTTTAAATATCGTGAAGGTGAAGATAGTGAGTTACTGCGTCAAAAAGTTCAAAAAGCTTTAGTAGGCATATTCCCAGGAGTATTAATTTCTGTAGAAAAAAATGTTGATGGACCTCCTGCAGGAGCACCAATTAATATCGAATTAGAAGGTGAAGACTATAACGAACTTATCAATGCTGCTGAGCAAATGCGTGAGTTTATCAACAGTAAAAACGTAGCTGGTATTGATGAGCTTAAAATTGATGTTAACAAAGACAAACCTGTAATGCGTGTTATTGTCGACAGAGAAAAAGCAGGTGAATTAGGTGTATCTGCATCACAAGTTGGACAGCAATTACGTAATTCTATTTTTGGGTCTAAAGCTGGTATTTACAAAGAAGGTGGTGACGATTATGATATTTATGTGAGATTTAATGAAGATAACCGCTACAATAAAAGTGCACTTTTCAATCAAAAAATCACATTTAGAGATATGGCAAGTGGGCAAATTAAAGAGATACCTGTTTCTGCCATTGCTCATGCCGAAAATACTTCAGGTTTTAGTGCTATTAAACACAAAGACACCAAGCGTGTGGTAACAGTTTATTCAGCATTAGCACCAGGATTTACTGATGCAGGAGCTGTGGTAACCCAAATTCAAAATGAAATGCAGGCTTACGAAGGTATGCCTGATAATATTAAAGTAGATTATACTGGTCAAATTGAAGAGCAAAACAAACAAATGGCCTTTTTAATGGGTGCATTCTTTACTGGTTTAGGTTTAATTTTCTTCATTTTAATATTCCAATTTAACTCTATTTCAAAGCCAACAATTATCATGTTAGCGATCTTCTTAAGTTTAATAGGTGTATTTGGAGGAATTGTTATAACAGGAAGCGCTTTTGTAATTATGATGACTATGGTTGGTATTATATCACTAGCAGGAGTTGTGGTAAACAATGGTGTTGTACTCTTAGATTACGCACAACTGTTAATTGACCGAAAAAAGGTAAATCTTAATCTTGAAGATGACGATTACCTTGAAGAAGAAGATTTATACGAAAGTATTGTAAAAGCAGGTAAAGCACGTTTACGTCCAGTACTATTAACTGCAATCACAACTATATTTGGTTTAGTACCATTAGCCATTGGATTAAACATTAATTTCTTTACATTATTTAAAGAGTTTGATGCTAATGTATACATTGGTGGTGACAACGTTATTTTCTGGGGACCATTAGCTTGGACAGTAATTTACGGATTACTTATTGCAACGTTCCTTACCCTTATTATAGTTCCTGTTCTATTCTTCTTAGTCACTAAGTTTAAAATGTGGCTCCGAAAAAGATCATCTAGCAATGAAGAAGAGGATCAAGTAGCGTTTTCTATGAATGAACGCATTGAAGAATAATGAAAGTACTATCTTAACCCTGTTTAAGTAGTTTGATTAATAGCAGAAAAGCCTCGACAAATGTTGAGGCTTTTTTTATTTGATAATCATTTAACTTCATTAAATTTGCACATCAAAATTTATAGTATGTATAGAAGTCATAACTGTGGTGAGTTAAGAGCATCACATATTAATACAGAAGTAACACTTTCTGGTTGGGTTCAAAAAGTTCGTGATAAAGGCTTTATGGTTTGGGTAGACTTACGCGACCGTTATGGTATTACACAACTTATTTTTGATGAAGAACGTACTTCTAAAACCATGATGGAACAAGCTCAAAAGCTAGGTCGTGAGTTTGTCATTCAAGTTACAGGAACTGTTATTGAACGTGCTTCTAAAAACCCTAACATACTTACAGGCGACGTTGAAATATTGGTAAGCAAATTAACCATTTTAAACGCTGCCAAATTACCGCCTTTTACTATTGAAGATGATACAGATGGTGGTGAAGAATTACGTATGAAGTATCGTTACTTAGATATTCGTCGTAATCCAGTAAAAAACAGTTTAATATTTAGACATAAAGTTACTCAAGAAGTTCGCAACTATTTATCAAAAGAAGGTTTTATAGAAGTAGAAACTCCTTATTTAATTAAGTCTACTCCTGAAGGTGCTCGCGATTTTGTGGTGCCTTCTCGTATGAACGAAGGTCAATTTTATGCGCTTCCGCAGTCACCTCAAACTTTTAAGCAATTGCTTATGGTTGGTGGAATGGATAAGTATTTTCAAATTGTAAAATGCTTTAGAGACGAAGATTTACGTGCCGACAGACAACCTGAGTTTACACAAATAGACTGTGAAATGGCGTTTGTAGAGCAAGAAGATATCTTAAACGCTTTTGAAGGTTTAACACGTCATTTACTTAAAGAAGTAAATGGAGTTGATATTCAAGAATTCCCAAGAATGCTTTATGACGATGCTATGCGTCTGTATGGAAACGACAAACCAGACATTCGTTTTGGAATGGAGTTTGGAGAACTTAACGAAGTAGCACAACATAAAGACTTTGGTGTTTTTAACAACGCTGAATTAGTAGTAGGAATCGCTGTTCCTGGAGGGAACAGTTACACAAGAAAAGAGATAGACAAACTTATTGACTGGGTAAAACGTCCGCAAGTTGGCGCTTTAGGAATGGTGTATTGTCGTTGTAATGATGATGGTACTTTCAAATCTTCAGTAGATAAGTTTTATGACCAAGACGATTTAGCTAAATGGGCTGAAGTAACTGGAGCTAAAGCAGGAGATTTAATTTGTGTACTATCAGGTGACACAAATAAAGTAAGAACACAGTTAAGTGCTTTACGTATGGAACTTGCTGAACGTTTAGGATTAAGAAAACCTGATGAGTTTGCGCCTCTTTGGGTAATGGATTTTCCATTATTAGAATGGGATGAAGAGACAGAGCGTTACCATGCCATGCACCATCCATTTACGTCTCCAAAACCAGGACAATTAGAACTTTTAGAAACCAATCCTGGAGCTGTTAAAGCAAACGCTTATGATTTAGTGTTAAACGGAAACGAAATTGGTGGTGGTTCTATTAGAATTCATGATAAAAAAACGCAAGCCTTAATGTTTGACTATTTAGGGTTTACCGAAGAAGAAGCAAAAGCACAGTTTGGTTTCCTTATGAATGCCTTTGAATATGGAGCTCCTCCTCATGGTGGTTTAGCTTTTGGACTAGATAGACTAGTGGCTATTCTTGGAGGACAAGAAACCATTAGAGATTTTATTGCATTCCCAAAAAACAATTCTGGTCGAGATGTTATGATAGATGCTCCTTCTCCTATTGATGAAGAGCAACTCACGGAACTCAATTTAAAACTCAATTTAAAATCATAAAAATAAAATCCTGCTAATTGCAGGATTTTTTAGTAGTTTTAATTTATGCCAGCAAAATCATTCTTAAAACGAATACATATTTGGAGATACAAGTATATTTCCCATAAAAACTTTGTATTCCTTTTAAGTATTTTAATTGGTTTACTAGCTGGAATTGTTTCAGTAATCATAAAAAATATCACCTATGGTATTGAGTGGTTTTTAGAAACCATTACTTTTTCTCAAAGTAGTTTTTACTTCATTTTTCCAATTATTGGGTTGTGGTTAGTGTATTTATTTGTTAAGCATATTTCAAAACAGCCTATTGAACATGCTATCCCAACTATATTATTTTCACTTTCCAAAAAGAATGGTTTATTAAAGCGAAGTAAAATTTACTTACCGCTAATTACTGCTCCAATAACTGTAGGTTTTGGTGGTTCGGTAGGATTATTAGGTCCTGCAATAGCTTCCGCTTCGGCTATAAGTTCTAATATTGGTCAACTATTCCATATTGACAGAAAAACAAGAACTTTATTAATAGGTTGTGCGTCAGCAGGTGCTATAGCTTCTATTTTTAAATCGCCTATTGCAGCAATTATTTTCGCTATTGAAGTCTTTAGCTTAGACCTCACATTTGCTTCATTGCTTCCGCTTTTAATTGCTTCGGTATCTTCGGTATTGACATCTTATTTCTTTTTAGGTGATGAAGTGCTGTTCAACTTTACCGTTGTTGATAAATTCACCATTAAAGACACGCTGTTTTACTTAGTACTTGGTGTTGGAACAGGAATAGCTTCCATCTATTTTTCTAAAATATACTTTGGCGTTTATGCATTTTTTAATCGGTTTAAAACCAATGGTCAAAAGTTAATTATAGGTGGTTTAGCAATAGGTACTATGCTTTATTTTATTCCGCCTTTATATGGTGAAGGTTTTGGTTTTATAAATGATTTATTACACGACAATCATCTAAAAGCATTAGGAAAAACTCCTTTTGACGCTTTTATTGATAACATTTGGGTGGTTATTGCTTTATTAATAGGGATTACAATTTTTAAAGCCATTGCCATGACCACAACTCTTGCAGCTGGTGGAGCTGGTGGTATTATTATCCCAACAATGGTTATGGGTAGTGCCTTAGGAAATGTTGTGGCAAAAATCATTAATAATCTTGGACTAAATTTTAATGTTTCTGAATCTAATTTCACTTTAATAGGAATGGCAGGATTAATTGCTGGTGTACTTCACGCGCCTTTAACTGCTATATTTTTAATTGCCGAAATTACTGGTGGCTACGAACTTTTTGTTCCGTTAATGATTACAGTTTCTATGTCGTTCATTATTACCAAAAATGCTGTTGAGCACACTATTTACACTAAAGAATTGGCTGAAAAAGGCGCTTTGTTAACTCATAATAAAGACAAAAGTGTATTAACATTAATGACATTAGATGGCGTGATTGAAAATGATTTTACGCTTTTACATCCTGAGATGTCTTTAGGTAAAATGCTTCATAAAGGTGTTGCAAAATCAAGCAGAAATTTATTTCCTGTTGTAGATGAAGACAAACGATTGGTTGGTATTATTTTACTGGATGATATAAGAAATGTGATGTTTGACCAAAGTTTATATAACACTACCTCAGTTGAAACCTTTATGCATAATCCACCAGATTATATAAACTACAATGAAGATTCCATGCAAAAGGTAATGCAACGCTTTCAAGATTCTGGAGCTTGGAATTTACCAGTGATAAAAGATGGGAAGTACTATGGGTTTGTGTCAAAATCTAAATTACTCACTGCCTATAGACGCGAATTGATTAATTTTACATCATGATTCGATTTATAAAAATTTTTACAGGCATTGCGTTTTTTACTTCACTAACATCTATTATCTGTGGTTTTGTTATTGATGCTGAATACTCTCAAAAACTTATTGGATTAGGTGTAGTTGGGTTGTTTTTTGTTGTGTTTCCGTTGTTTTCATACTACAGATGGAAAGATAAAAATCTTAAAGACTATATGATTACCAATGAGAATTTAGAAAAAATGCGAAATCGTGAAAAAAAACGCTGATTATCAATTTTTTAATAAAAATACAATTTGTTAACATATTGCTTCATTTAATATTATACCTTTGTCCTTTAATTAATATTTTTTTACAATGACTGGAACAGTTAAATTTTTTAATGATTCAAAAGGATTTGGATTCATTACCAACGACGAAACAGGAAAAGACATTTTCGTACACGTTTCAAACCTAAATGGTGTTGAACTTCGTGAAGGCGATAGTGTGGAGTACACAGAAGAAGAAGGAAGAAAAGGGATGGTTGCCGCTAACGTGCAAGTTCTCTAAGAGATATACTTTATTTATCACAGTTTCAACGCTCAACAGAAATGTTGGGCGTTTTTTTATGCCCTAATTTAAATTGCGTTTTTCAATAAAAAAACGCTTTAACAGTTGCGAAGCTTCGTCTTGCAGTACACCTCCTACCATTTTAGTTTTTGGATGTAGTTTTGTTTTTAGGTTTATACAACCACGTTCTTCATCACTAGCTCCATACACTATCTTAGATATTTGACTCCAATACAATGCACCAGCACACATCTGGCAAGGTTCTAGAGTAACATACAATGTACAGTTGTGCAGATATTTGCCTCCTAGAAAATTTGCAGCAGCAGTAATAGCTTGCATTTCGGCATGAGCAGTAACATCATTGAGTAACTCAGTAAGGTTGTGTGCTCTTGCTATAATTCTATCTTCAATTACTATAACAGCTCCAACAGGAATTTCGCCTTTTTCAAAAGCAATTTCAGCTTCCTGCAAAGCTTTTTTCATAAAATAGGTATCGTCAAAAGGGTTTTCCATGGTTGTAAAAATACAATTCTAATCGAATCAAAAACAAATCGGCAAGAAATTTGATATTCAAACTACAAAGCTATTAATTATGAAACCTCACTATTCAATTTCTATTCCCAAACCATGTCATGAAAACTGGTCCAAAATGACACCTAATGAAAAAGGGCGTTTTTGTCAATCTTGCTCCAAAACCGTTGTCGACTTTACAAATATGACCACTGATGACATTCAAGACTTTATCCATAACAACAAGCACCAGCGTATTTGCGGACACATTAAGCAAAGTCAATTAGATACTATTAACCTAAAAGTGTCTCAAAGTGTTTTTGATCAAACACTGAGTTTTCATAAAATGTTCTTATTGGCATTATTATTAGCCATGGGAACCACTATTTTTAATTGTGCTGATGAAAAAGGCAATACAAAGAAAATTGAAAGCATTGAGTTGGTAGATACAAAAACAGACACTATTGAAAAAATGGGAGAAATTGATAAAGATGTTGAGCATATACCTAATGAAACTCTAGAAAAGACATCAAAAAAAGATACTATTAAAGGCATTAAACCACCACCAAAACCTGTGTTAACTGGTATAGTTATTGAAGTTGAGGAACACCCAAAAACCGATAAAACTTCCTCAAAGGCATCAAAAAAAGATTCCATAGAAATTACTGCTCCTCCTTTTTGCCCTATTCCTAATGTAACTGGAGAAATTATTGAAGTTGAAGGAATGCTTGAAGTAGAAGAAAATATAATAATGGGTTTTATTCAAGTTGAAAATCCCCCTGAGTTTAAAAACACACCTAAAAGTTTAAGTATTGTTGAAAAACGAGATTATTTTAATAAAAAAATCGGTGAATTTGTGAATGAGAATTTTAAAATACCGCAAGGAGATTTAGGTTTATCTGGTAAACAAAGAATATATGTTCAATTTACTATAAATGAGCGAGGAACTACAAAAGACATCAAAGTAAGATCGCCTCATCCTTATTTTGATAAAGAAGCCACACGAGTTATGAAGCTACTTCCTCAATTTATTCCAGCAAAACAGCGTGATAAAAATGTTGCATCAGTATATTCTTTACCTATTATTTTTGATATTAAAGACTAATTAATTCTTGTACTTTTGTATAGTGCAAAAAAAACATTTAGACCATATTAACGTTCCTAAGGATTTACGTCAATTATCAGTTGATGATTTACCTCAACTTGCCAAAGAACTGCGTGAATTTATCATTAACATTGTCGCAACTAAAGAAGGACATCTTGGTGCTAGTCTTGGTGTGGTAGAGCTTACAATAGCGTTACACTATGTGTTTAATACACCTGATGATATTTTGGTTTGGGATGTTGGTCATCAAGCGTATGTGCATAAAATTTTAACTGGTAGAAAAACCGTTTTTGACACCAACAGGCAATTTGGTGGTATTAGTGGGTTTCCTAAACGTAGCGAAAGTGAGTTTGACACCTTTGGTGTTGGGCATTCTTCTACATCAATATCAGCAGCTTTAGGAATGGCAATTGCTTCTCAGTTAAAGGATGAAAACAAACACCATATTGCAGTCATTGGCGATGCATCAATTGCAAGCGGAATGGCTTTTGAAGGTCTTAATCATGCTGGAGTAACTAATGCTAATTTATTGGTGATTTTAAACGACAATGCCATTGGAATAGACCCAAGTGTTGGTGCTTTAAAACAGTATTTAACCAATGTGAAAAAAGGCACTCAAAAGCAAGACAATATTTTTGAAGCTCTAAACTTTAACTATTCAGGACCAATTGATGGACATGATTTACCGCTTTTAATCTCAGAACTCAATAGACTAAAAACCGTTAAAGGACCAAAGTTCCTTCATATAATAACTACTAAAGGAAAAGGGTTAAAGCAAGCTGAAAACGATCAAGTAAAATATCACGCTCCTGGAAAGTTCAATGCTAAAACTGGCGAACTGATTGTTAAATCGGGTTCTAGCCAACCACCTAAATTTCAGGATGTATTTGGATTAACTATTGTTGAGCTTGCAAAAAACAATAAAAACATAATTGGGATTACTCCTGCGATGCCTACTGGAAGTTCTTTAAAATACATGATGAAAGAATTTCCTAAACGTGCTTTTGATGTTGGTATTGCCGAACAACATGCTGTAACTTTTGCTGCTGGTTTGGTTACCCAAGGATTTACTGTATTTTGTAATATCTATTCTACATTTTTACAACGTGCTTACGACCAAATAATACACGATGTTGCTACTCAAAATCTTCCAGTCATTTTTTGCTTGGACAGAGCAGGATTGGTTGGTGAAGACGGAGCGACACATCATGGTGTTTTTGATTTGGCTTACTTACGATGTATCCCTAATTTAATTGTTTTTGCACCTAGAAACGAAATTGAATTACGCAATATTATGTACACTGCGCAATTAGGTTTAGACCATCCAATTGCCATAAGGTATCCTAGAGGAAGAGGTAGTGTAATAGACTGGAAAACCCCTTTTGAAGCTTTACAAATAGGTAAAGGTATTCAACTAAAAGAAGGTAAAGACGTTGCTGTTTTAAGTATTGGTTCTATTTACAAAAACGTTGAAAATGCTATTGAAAACTGCAAGTATACTAATACAATTGCTCATTTTGATATGCGTTTTGTAAAACCACTTGACGAGAGTTTATTACATCATATTTTTAAAACATTTAAAGCTGTAATAACAGTTGAAGACGGAACAGTAGTTGGTGGCTTTGGTAGTGCAGTTTTAGAGTTTAAGTCAAAATATGATTACTCGGCAAAAACAGAAGTTGTTGGTATTCCTGATGAATTTATTCAACATGGAACTGTTGACCAATTACAAAAGGTTTCTAAAATGGATGTAGATAGCTTAGTTAAAACTATTGAAGAGCTATTCCTCAGTATCAGTAGTAGCTAAATCTGGTTGCTGATCTACATTGTACATATCAATATTTTGTACATGCTGTGAATTTTTGCTTTTAGAGATATCGTCTATCATTAGCAAAAACGCTACTGTTACAAAAAATATAACTATCGCACCTAATAGATTTTTTTTCATCATAGTAGATTTATGGGATTGTGTTAACAAATATAACAAATCATCGTTAAAACACAAATTTTATCGATGAAATGCGGTTATTTAATTTCCCATCTATACTCTCAAAGTTCAGGCTTAATTCAACCACTTTAAAAAAAACAGTTGAAAATTATCAACATTTATATTAACAATTTGAGTATTTATAGGTGATTCCCTTTAAGTTTTCTATAGGTTAAAATTGCATTACTGTCAGAAAGTTTAGAAATATAATTACATACAGCCATTAGGCAACTGTAAAGATTATCATCATTCAAATTGACAGTTTTAGGTAATGATTTTAGGACTAAACTATTAAAACTAGAAAGTGAATTATTCAATTTATTGTCAACTGCATCAGTATATACACTCAATAACTGATTTAGGACTTCATAACCCGAAATTTCTTTATCAATCACCTCTTCAGACTGATAAACATTTGAAATGCTTATTTGAATAATATCCTTTATTTGAGCTTTGTATTTGCTCAAATCCAATAAGGCTTTGGAAAATGTTCCATCCAAAATAGCTTCTTCATTTTCAATAAACAATTCAACAGCTTCATTAATTAGCGTATTAATGGCTAAAGCTCTTAAATAACTAACTCTATCTTGTGTGGTCGTTAATTCGTGATATTTTGAAGTGTTAATTGAGCCTCTAACAAGATTAATAAGATACTCAAGCGCATATTCTTCTTGTATTAACCCAAGATTGATACCATCTTCAAAATCAATAATAGTGTAGCATATATCATCAGCAGCTTCAACCAAGTAAGTTAGCGGATGTCTACTAAAACTAATATCATTATCATTACCTCGCTTTACAAGGCCTAATTCTTTAACAACATCTAAAAACACTGATTTTTCACTTTGAAAAAAGCCATATTTTTTATCAGCAATATGAGTTGTTGGCTTTTTAGGCAATGACTCTTTAGGGTACTTTATAAAAGCACCTAAGGTAGCATAGCTCAACCTTAAACCTCCTTCTCTACCTGGTCTACTCTCGGTTAATATTTTAAAGCCATTGGCATTTCCTTCAAAGTCGCATAAATCTTGATACTCTTTTTGCGTAAGTTTATCTTTAAACTTTACACCTTTTCCTGTTTTAAAAAACTCTCCTATACTTTTTTCTCCAGAATGTCCAAAAGGCGGATTACCAATATCATGCGCTAAAGCAGCTGCGGCAACAATAGCTCCAAAGTCATTTGCTTGATAACCATGAATATTTTGTAAATAAGGGTGCTTCTCTATTAACCTTTGTCCTGCCTTTCTACCTAAAGACCTACCCACGACACTTACCTCTAAACTGTGCGTTAAACGAGTATGAACAAAATCGGTTTTAGAAAGTGGAATAACTTGAGTTTTGTCTTGAAGACTTCTAAACTCCGAAGAAAATATAACCCTATCATAATCAACCTCAAAACCTAATCTAGTCTCATCCTGCTCCTTTCTTAGCCTTTTATTAGTATCACCAAATCGTTTTAAAGAGAGTAACTGTTCCCAATTCATAACAAAATATTAAGTGTTCGCAAGATAGCTAATTCAATGTTAATTTAATGTTTAGAGAAACTCAAAAAATCAAGGTTTGGTAACATTTAAATAACTTTTTTATTACCAATGTTTAACTTCTGATTAACCTTGTCTTTACAGTTCAACAGTTTCTTTGCAGCATCGATTTAATATAACAAAACTATTTTAAAAAAAAGTAAAATGAGAAAATTAACTTTAGCTGTATTAACAATGCTATCATTAGTATTTACTGGCTGTTTTAAAGATGACGATACTCCTATTATTATTGAGGAAACTACAATCATCAACCCAGGTGGTGGAGATGGTGGAGGAGATATTTGTCCTACTGTTTCTGTAACAGGAGCAATTACTTCAGACACAACTTGGTCTAGCGACAACATTTATGTTTTAAACCAAAAAGTAGTGGTAGACAATGGTGCTACTTTAACTATCCAACCAGGTACAATAATTAAAGGTTCTCCAGGAACTGGTTCATTAGCTTCTGCATTAATTATTGCTAGAGGTGCTAAAATAAACGCTGTAGGAACTGCTTCTCAGCCAATTATCTTTACTTCTACAAGTGATAACATTACTTGTGGAGAAACTGCTGGTACTAACCTAGATGTAAACGATAGAGGTCTTTGGGGAGGATTATTAGTTATGGGTTATGCTCCATGTTCTTTCTCTGGAGATATTACTGAAGCTCAAATAGAAGGTATTCCTGCTGATGACACATTTGGTCTTTATGGTGGTTCTGATGCTGCTGACAACTCTGGTGTATTACAATACATTTCTATTCGTCATGGTGGAGCTTTAATTGGAGAAGGTAACGAAATTAACGGTTTAACTCTAGGTGGTGTTGGAACTGGAACTCTTATTAGCAATATTGAAGTTGTTGCTAACGTAGACGACGGTATTGAATTCTTTGGTGGTTCAGTTAACGCTTCTAACTTATTAGTTTGGGGACAAGGAGATGACGCTTTAGATATTGATCAAGCTTACTCTGGTACTATTGATAACGCTGTTGTAGTATTAGGAGATGCTTCTGACCACGCATTTGAAATTGATGGTCCTGAAGGTTCTTTAACAGGTTCATTTACTTTACAAAACGCAACTATTATTGGTAACACTGTAACTGCTGATGGTGAGTATGCTGACTATAGAAGTAATGCAATGGGAGCTACAAACAATATTCTTGCTTACGGATTTAAAGCTGAGTCAGATGTTGAATTAGACAACGATGGTGTTGCAACTAATTACAACGACGGTTTAGTAACTTTTAGCAACTGGGAAATTGTGTTACCTACAGGTGTTGCTAACGTAGAAGACATCTTTGTAAATAAAGCTGAAACTGTAACAGTAACAGGTTTTGGATCTGAAGCTACTGCTGTAACTCTAGGATCTCAAACAGTTGGAGCTGATTTATCAGACTTTGACTGGACTTATGCTAGCGCTTCTGGTGCTTTGCAATAAATCTAGACATTAATCTAGACAACGTTTTAACTCCCTTAAAAAAAACAATTGTCCACTAAAATAGGGTGGACAATTGTTTATAGAATATTTATTATGAAAAAAAATATATCTACATTTATTTTCTTTTTCTTTCTTGCAGTTTCTTTTTCTTATGCTCAAAAGGGTAAAGTTGCCGGAACAGTAATGGATGGTGAGTTTGTTGAGCCAATGGCTTTTGCAAACATACTTGTAAAAGGCACTACTACTGGTACAACTTCAGACTTTGATGGAAAATATGAATTAGAATTAGAACCTGGAACTTATACTTTAATATTTTCTTTTGTTGGTTATGACACTCAAGAAATAAGTGAAATTGTTATCAAGTCTAACGAAATTACTGTAATTGATGTTACCTTAAGTACAAACTCACTTGAAACCGTTGTAGTAACCACAACAGTAAAAAGAAATACTGAAAATGCAGTATTGAACATGCAAAAAAAGTCTGTGACTTTATTAGATGGTCTTTCTGCTCAATCCATTAAAAGTAGTGGAGCAAGTTCAGTAGCTACGGCTGTAAAAAGTGTACCTGGTGTTTCTATTCAAGGTGGAAAATATGTGTATGTTAGAGGTCTTGGAGACCGTTATACCAAATCTATTTTAAATGGTGTTGATATTCCTGGTTTAGATCCAGACAGAAACACAATTCAAATGGATTTATTCCCAACAAGTATACTTGATAATGTAATAGTTTTAAAGTCTGCTTCTGCTGAGTATCCTGCTGATTTTACAGGTGGTGTAGTTGATATTATCACAAAAGATTTCCCAAATAAATTTGAGTCTTCAATTTCTCTAGGTATGGGATACAATCCTGATATGCACTTTAATGACAAATACTTGACATATACTGGTAGTGATACTGATTTTTTTGGTTATGACGATGGCACAAGAAACCTTCCAATAAACAGATACCAACCTATACCTGGTACTTTTGAAAACAGATTGTTATTAACTTCTTTAACAGATAAATTCAATAAAGAATTAGCTGCTAAGCAAGAAAATAGCGGAATGAATTTTGACTTAGGTTTTACACTTGGTGATCAGTATGATTTAGGTAATGATATGAAACTAGGTTACCAAACCTCTTTTTCTTACAAAAATGAAACAACTTTTTATGAAGAAAGAATAGATGGAGCTTGGATAAGACAAAATGGTGACCCTTCTGAATACCAACTTAACAGCACATTAAGCTCAAGAGGATCTGAAGGTATTAACAATATTATTTTAAATGGACTTGCTGGTGTATCTCTTAAGACTAAAAAGTCAAAGTACAAATTTAATGCACTACATATTCAAAATGGTGAATCAACTGCAGGTGTATATAACCAAGAGATCTCTGAAGATGGAACTGGTGGAGCTCAAGCTCCTATCTATAAAAATGCACTTACTTATACTGAGCGTTCTGTAACTAACTTTTTACTTAGTGGTAGTCATAGATTTAGCAATGACGAAAATGCATGGAATTTAGATTGGAAACTTTCTCCTACCTTTTCTAAAGTGTACGACAAAGATCATCGTATTACACCATTGAGACCTTCAGACAATAACACATTTGTTATTAGTCCTAGTACTGCTACATACCCAATTAGAATTTGGAGATGGCTTCAAGAAGAAAACTGGGTTGGTAAAATTGACTTAAAGAAAAAATACAACCTTTTTAATAGTCCTGCGCAATTAAAGTTTGGTGGTAGCTATGTATATAAGTTTAGAGATTTTAGTATTGATGCATTCACTTTTCAAATAACTGGAGACGATTCATTTATTGAAAATGGAAATGTAGATAACTTATTAGCTACACAAAACATTTGGACACCTGACTCTGATAGCGGAACTCATATTACCTTTGGTGATACGTTTAATCCAGATAACGCTTATGAAGGTGAACATAACATTGCTTCAACTTACATTTCTAATGAGTTTAACATTACCGAGAAATTCAAAACCGTTTTAGGTTTAAGAACTGAGTATTTTAAAGCTTATTATACTGGTGCAGATACTCAAGAAGACATTGTTTATGAAAGAGAAGAAGTTCAAGATAAGTTTGACTTTTTCCCATCAGCTAACTTAATTTATTCTTTAAATGACAATGTAAATTTAAGAGCTTCTTACTATCGTACTACAGCTAGACCATCGTTTAAGGAACAATCGAACTCACAAATCTATGACCCAATTACTAACAGACTGTTTATTGGTGATTTAGACTTGGTTCCTTCTTACATCAACAACTTTGATTTAAGGTATGAGCGTTATGGCGATTCAGGTCAAATGTTTGCAATAAGTGGTTTTTATAAAGACTTTAAAGACCCAATCGAAATTACATTTTTCGAATCAGCTGCAAACCAATTAACACCTGCTAATTTAGGTAACGCTACTGTAATAGGTGGTGAGTTTGAATTTAGACAACGATTAGGCTTTATTTTAGAAAGTTTAAATGACCTTAAATTCAATGCTAACGTATCTGTAATAAGTTCAAAACTTGAAATGTCTCAGCAAGAATACAACCGTAGAGTACTTGCTGCAAGAGAAGGAGAATCAATAGATAGAGAGCGTGACCTACAAGGACAATCACCATTTTTATTAAATATTGGTTTAGACTACAACAACGAAGACATTGGTTTACAAACAGGATTATTTTATAATGTACAAGGTAAAACACTTGAGGTTGTTGGAACAGGAATTGTTCCTGATGTTTACACACAGCCTTTTAACAGTTTAAACTTTACATTAAACAAAGCTTTTGGAGAGACCAAAAACTCTTCTATAGAATTAAAAATAAGCAACTTATTAAACGATAAGAAAGAAAGCTTATCAGAATCTTTTAGAGCAGATGATCAAATATTCTCATTAAGAGATCCAGGAATTGAATTTTCTTTAGGTTATAGCTTTAAATTTTAATCAAATTAGTTTTATAAAATAAAAAAAGGCACTCTTTTTCAGAGTGCCTTTTTGCTTTAATTTAATAAGGATAAACTTAATTTCTTATAGCTACATCAGTAGATTGTTTCCACTCTTGTACACTAGCAATTTTAGAATCTTTGTAGTCTACTTCTTTTAGTGTATCATCTACCCAAAAAAACCATTTACCAGATTTTTGACCATTGTTATAATTACCAACAGCAACTTTATTACCTTTTAAATCGTAACTTGTCCAAACACCATGCAATTCACCCTTAGCATTAAAAGTTCCTTCTTGTTCAACATTACCATTATCATGATAATAAGTAACCATAGTTAAATCTCCTTTTTTTTCTACCTTAGCATCTACCTGAGCAAAACTTAAACTAGACACCAACATCAATACAACTAATACTATATTTTTCATGTTACTTTGGGTTTTAATTAATGATTATGTAACAAATATAAAGATATATTTACAATTTTAAAACATTTTGGTAACACTTACGTAACATTAAATTAACATTGAAATTATAATACGTTGATTTACAATTGTTTAATTTTTTAAAAAATTAAAAATTTAACATTGGAAGTTCACATTTCATAATAAAAACAATAGCTAACCTACTTCTATAATATATGTTAGTTAAAAAGAACATAACATTTTGGTAACATTTCGTTCAATTTAAAACAAGAAATTTGCTAATTAAATTTTGACTCTTTCTTAATGGAAAATATTTATATCTACATGTTGGTCGCTTTAGCTTTTTTAGCAATAGCTGACCTTGTAGTTGGTGTTAGTAATGATGCTGTTAACTTTTTAAACTCTGCTATAGGTTCTAAAGCAATTACGTTTAAAACTATAATGATAGTCGCTAGTCTTGGTGTTGCTCTTGGAGCGTTATCATCTAGCGGAATGATGGAAGTTGCAAGAAAGGGTATCTTTAATCCTGGGCAATTTATGTTTGATGAAATCATGGTCATTTTTATGGCTGTAATGATAACAGATATTCTTTTGCTAGATTTCTTTAATACACTTGGATTACCTACTTCAACTACTGTATCTATTGTATTTGAATTATTAGGAGCTTCGGTTTGTGTGGCTTTACTTAAAATAAATGCTGATGACACTCAAAGCATTCTAGATCTTGGGACATATATCAATAACGAGAAAGCTATTGAAATTATATTGGGTATTTTGCTCTCAGTAGTTATAGCATTTAGTGTAGGTGCACTAATTCAGTTCATATCAAGAATTTTATTATCGTTTAAATTCGAATCTAAACCAAGTTGGTACGGAGCTGTATTTAGTGGGTTTGCAGTAACTTCAATACTTTATTTCATAATAATAAAAGGTTTAAAAAGTGCAACATTTATGAGTGGTAACTTTTTAGACTTAGTACAAGAAAACACTCTTGCTTTTTTAGGCATCAACCTTATTGCTTGGTCTTTAATATCAATGGTTGTTATCTCTGCATTTAAAACCAATATTTACAAAATGATTATCATCATAGGAACTTTTGCGTTAGCTATGGCTTTTGCTGGTAACGACCTTGTAAACTTTATTGGTGTTCCTATTGCTGCTTTTGACTCTTTCAATAAATGGTCTGCTAGTGGTATTTTGCCTACTGAATTCAGTATGGGCTCTTTAGCTGAAAAGGTTAAAACTGAACCTTACCTTTTACTTATTGCGGGATTAGTAATGGTGCTTACCTTATGGTTTTCTAGTAAGGCAAAGGCTGTTGTAAAAACATCAGTAGATTTATCTCGTCAAGATGATGTAAAAGAGCGTTTTGAACCAAACTTTTTATCGCGTAGTATCGTTAGAGGAAGTATTGCTATATCTAGTAGCTTTAATAGTCTTCTTTCTGCTTCTGCTAAAGAAAAAATTGAAAAACAGTTTGTTAAACCTGTACTTTCTTATACCTCATCTAAAGAAGATGCACCAGCTTTTGACCTTGTAAGAGCATCAGTAAACCTTATGGTTGCTAGTGTACTTATTTCTATAGCAACATCTATGAAATTACCTTTATCAACTACTTATGTAACATTTATGGTTGCAATGGGTACATCATTAGCTGATAGAGCTTGGGGAAGTGAAAGTGCAGTTTACAGAGTTGCTGGAGTTTTAAATGTTATTGGTGGTTGGTTCTTAACTGCTTTGTGTGCATTTACTGCTGCTGCTATCATGGCTGTAATATTATTTTACGGAAAAGGTTATGCACTATCTGCATTATTAACTATTGCCATAATTCTTCTTGTAAAAAACTATTTAAACCACAGAAAAAAATCTTTATCAATTAAAGAAACTGATAGTTTAAACAAAGCTGAAAGCAGCTCGTTACAAGGTGTTATCGTTGAAAGTGCTGGTAACATTTCAAACGTTATTAAAAGAGGAAATAAAATATATTCTGGAGCAATTAATGGTTTAGCTACTCAAAATCTAAACGCACTTAAAAAGAATAAAAAGAATATTGAAAAACTGTCTTCTGAAATTGAAGATTTAAGGGATAACATTTTCTATTTCATTAAAAATCTTGAAGACCCAAGTGTTAATGCGAGTAATTTTTACATCAATATTTTAAGCTACTTGCAAGATATGGCGCAATCTTTAGAATATATTTCTAAGGTAAGCCACAAACACATTAACAACAATCACAAAAAGCTTAAGTTTAGTCAAATAAAGGAACTTAAAGAGGTTGATGACCTTATTCAACGTTTATTTGATGATACAAAAACTTCATTTGACTCTGAAACTTTTGAAGAAATTGGCAAAGTGCTTAACAATAAAAAAGTGATTTTTGATACGCTTACACAAAAAATTCAAAAGCAAGTTGAGCGTACTCGAACTGAAGAATCGAGTCCTAAAAACACAACACTTTATTTCAGCATTCTATTAGAAACTAAAGATTTGCTTACAGCTACTATGAATTTACTAGAAGAGTATTATCAGGCTTATGACGATACCGTTGTACCTGCAACTATAGCTGTAGACAAAAACAAATCTAAATCGTCTGAAGAAGAATAATAGTAGTTTACTCGATTAGAGTATTACCAATAGCTTCAAGGTTAATTTCGGTTTGCTTTTTAGTTTCAAATTTATCAATGTCAACAACATAAGTTTTTGAGATAGAATCGTGCCATCCTTTACCATTTGTTCCTAAAAAGGATAACATATCAAAAGGAATTAATCTGCACAGGCTTCTTATAAAAGCATCTTTTAACGTTATAGGTTCAGCGTCAATTTTAATGACTTTTGTTCTTGTTACATATTTACCTAATGTTCTTTCGGTATATCCTTCCATTAAGGTATAATAGATGAGTAATAGTAAATAAGTAAAAACGTAGTCCATTACTGTAGACATTCCATTAAACCAATCACTCAATGCATAATTTCCTGTAAACTCCCCTAAATAGTAAAACCCATAAGACAGCCCATATATAACTGCGTATTGTGGCACTAAATCTATAAGATGGTTTACAAAACGCTTGCCTTTGCTTGCTAGTAAGTCTTCAGTAATTTCCATAGGTATGATTTGTTTTTGTTGAGCTATGCATATTGCAATTTAACCAAAAGTAATACGAGAAAACTTACAAAACAAAAAAGAGAGCCTAGACGAGCTCTCTTTTTCCCCAATAATTAACTAAACTAACTAAAACTTTTTATTTAAATTAAAAGGATAGTCACCTTAAACCCTGTGGAAAATATAAAAGTCAGGAATAAACCTGACTTTTATTTGTTGATTAATAGCATTTAATCAGATAAGTGAATCCCCACGATCACTTTATATTTTGGTTAGGTTTCTATAAAATTTGTTACATCAAATATCTATAAATAAAATTGGTTTGTAAATTAGGTTTGTATAAATGGTTATAAAAATTGTATAGTTGGTAAGTAGGAATTTGATTTATTTTGTCAAAAACGCATTATTTAACGTTAATATTTAACATATTATACAAAAACACTGTCAAACCACACATATATTTAAAGTTGCAGATAATATATTGTTATATTTGATATTATGATAAAAGCTGTAATAGTTGATGATGAGCCAAAAGCTATTCAAAGTTTATCTTGGGAATTAACTAATTTTAGTAATGAGATAGAAATTACAAAAACGTTCTCTGACCCTGAAGTTGCCCTAGAATACTTAGAATACAATACTCCTGATTGTTTGTTTTTGGACATTCAAATGCCCGCAATGGATGGGTTTCAATTTTTAGACAAGTTACAACACAAGGATTTTGCTGTTGTAATCACTACAGCGTATAATGAATATGCCATTAAAGCTTTAAAACACGAAGCTATAGACTATCTTTTAAAACCTATAGACTCTGATGATCTACAAGACACAATAAAAAAAATCAAAAAGTTTAATTCCAGACTTTTAAATTCATCAAAAATTGAAAAGGCTCTCATAAACTTTAATGCCAAATTTGACCAAAAAAAGATTACCATTAATACCGATGGCAAACTCATATTTATTAGTCTTGATGATATTTTATTTGTTGAATCTGATGGGAATTATAGTACTATATTTTTAGCTGACGGACAAAAAATTGTAGCTACAAAAAAATTAAAAGAAGTCAACGAAATTTTACCAGAACATTACTTTTTTAGAATACACAACTCTTTTATTATTAACCTTAATAAGATAAAAGAGTTTATAAAAAATGAAGGTTATGTTGTTATGCAATCTAACCACAAAATACCTGTAGCCAGACAACGTAAATCTGATTTTTTAGAAAAATTATAGCATGCACAATTTATTGGCAAATACAACTTACAGTAAAAAAGCTCTAGTCATTTTCTTGTTACTATGCGTTAATTGCATAGGTGTTTTAAGTATAAGCGCTCAAAACAATAAAAGCACAAACTTTAAAGTCTTACTTGAAAATGTTTTAGACACAAAACCTAGCTCTTACGGTGTTTTAGACTCTATATTTTATAGAACCAAGTACGACAGCATTAATATGAAAGAGCTAGTCTCCAAGTCTAAAAAACTTGAATATCTTGAAGGTGAAAGCTACGGCCTAAATGCACTAGGAACTATATACCGAAATGTCTCGCTATATGATAAGGCAATAGAAACTCATTTAAAATCAAAAGAAATTGCTGTAGAAGCAAAAAACCAAGAACTAGAAGTTATCAACCTAAACATGCTAGGAGTTGTGTATCGAAGGATGGACTTAGTAAAACCCGCTTTAGATTACCATAAAAAAGCATTGGATATTGCAAACTCGTTCAAAAACCCAACACAAGAAATGAAACACAGTATTGCTGTATCACAAAATAGTATGGGTAATATTTATTTAGCGTTAAAACAATACGATTTGGCAATTGGTCAGTTTAGTAAATCTCTAGTTTTTGAAACCGAAGCTAATAATAAGTTAGGACTAGCCATAAACTACCAAAACATTGGATATGCTAAAGAAGCCAAGGGCAACTTAGAAGACGCTTTAAAAGACTACCAAACTTCATTACAGTATAACAACGAAATAGACTCCGAAATAGGACGCGTAATTTGCTTTAATAGTATAGGAAAAATCTACATCAAACAGGGCAAATATAACGATGCTAAAACCATACTTGAAGGCGCTCTAGAAAAAGCACTTCAGGTTGGAGACCAATTTTATATTGCTTCGTCTTACACCAACTTAGGTTGGGCTCAAATAGAGTTAAATTTAGACACTGAAGCTGAAGACAATTTAAAAAAAGCATTAAAAGTTGGAGAGACTTACGGATTAAAATCTGCAGTAGTTGAAGCCAATGAACATTTATCTGATTTATACACCAAAAAAGGAGACTATAAAACTGCTATGCAGCATTACAAAACCTCTATAGAACTTGAAGAAACCATCTCAAACGAAAGAAACCTACAGTATGTTAATGATATTATTGTTCAATATGAAAACGAAATAAAAAATAATCAAATTCGTGCTCTTGCTAACGAAAATGAAATGGTAAAATCCAAACTAGAGAGAAACAAAAAGATTTTTTGGTACACACTAGTAGGCCTAATACTTGCTGCTGGAGTTATAATTACACTTAACAGACAACGACAACTAGAGCAAGAAAAACAAATTTTAACCTTAGAGCAAGACATGTTAAGGAGTCAAATGAACCCTCATTTTATCTTTAATTCTCTAAACTCAATAAAGCTCTATATTATAAACAACGAAAAAGAAAACGCTGTTTACTACCTAAACAAATTCTCAAAACTTATTAGAAAAATACTCATTGCTTCAACCGAAAAGGAAATTTCTTTAGAAGACGAGTTGGACACTATGAGGCTTTACATGAATATTGAAAACATTCGTTTTTCCAACGAAATCAATTTTAAAATTCATGTTGACGACACGATAAATACCGCAAGTGTAAAAGTGCCTTCAATGATTTTTCAACCTTTTTTAGAAAATGCACTTTGGCATGGGTTATCTACCAAAAAGGACAATAAAAAAATTGACCTTCATGTTACAAAATCTTCTAATGATTATGTTACTGTTACTATTTCTGATAATGGAATAGGCAGAAAAGAATCTGAAAAAATTAATAAGAGTAAACTATTAAAACGAAAATCAGTAGGTATTGCAATAACAAAAGCACGATTATCAAACTTTTCAAAAGGATATACCAGTCAGTACAAATTAAAGATAGATGATCTTTATGACAACCAACAAAAACCTGTTGGTACAAAAGTAATTATTGATATTCCTATACAAACTCAAGCTTTAAGAACTGCTTAAAACTATCGGTCTTGTTTTTGAGCTACTTTTTCGAGCTCCATATACCAATCTTCTCCAAACTTTCGTATTAGTGCTTCCTTTACAAATTTATAAATAGGAACCTGAAGTTCTTTTCCTAACGTGCACGCATCATCACAAATGTGCCATCTATTATAATTGACTGCTGAAAACTCGCTGTAGTCCTTAACTCTAATAGGATATAAATGACAAGATACTGGTTTTTTCCAGTTGATTTCTCCTTGGTTGTAAGCTTCTTCAATAGCACAAAGTGCAGTTCCTTTTTTATCAAAAATCACATAAGCACAATCAGCGCCATCAATTAAAGGCGTTTCAAACTCACCATCTTCTGTGGTAATAAAAGTACCTTGTTCTTCTATTGACGCAATCCCTTCTTTTCTTAAAAAAGGCTTTACTTTAGGATAAATATCTTCTAGAATTTTTGTCTCATCTTCCTCCAATGGAGCTCCTGCATCACCATCAATACAACATGCACCTTTGCATGCCGAAAGGTTACAAACAAAGTCGTTTTCTATAATATCTTCTGAAACTATGGTTTTTCCTAACTGAAACATGCAGCAAATATAGGTTATATTCAGCACAAAAAAAGCAAATAAACTTTACTGTTATTTAATAGCATATTTCATTTATAATTACCGAAATTTGCAAAAAATTTAAAACCCTATTCTGATGCAATTCGATGTTAAAGAAATATTTACGGCTTTTATGGTATTATTTGCTGTAATTGATATTATTGGTAATATTCCTATCATTATCGACTTACGTAAAAAAGTAGGTCATATTCAAAGTGAAAAGGCTTCAATAATTGCTGGTATTATAATGATTATGTTTTTGTTTTTAGGAAAAACAATTCTGTCATTAATTGGCGTTGGTGTTAACTCATTTGCAGTAGCTGGTGCCTTTATTTTATTCTTTATTGCCTTAGAAATGATTTTGGGTATCACTTTATACAAAGAAGATGAAAACACTGCAATGACAGCTTCGGTGTTCCCTTTGGCGTTTCCGCTAATTGCAGGACCAGGAAGTTTAACCACACTGCTTTCTTTGCGTGCTGAATATAGAATTGAAAATATTATAATTGCTGTAGTACTAAATGTAATTATTATATTTATAGTATTAAAAACCTCTTCTAGAATTGAGCGTTTAATTGGCCAAAACGGAATTAACATTATCCGTAAGGTGTTTGGTGTTGTATTATTAGCAATCGCTGTAAAATTGTTTGCCCATAACATTAAAGCGCTGTTTGAAGTTGTTTAAAACTTATATTAAATGAAAATTTTCACCATAATAGTAACTGTTATTGCTATTGCATTAATAATTTTTAATATCACTCAAGTAGATGTTAATGCACCTTTTGAAGGACAAAGTGTTATTGCTCTTATCACTATTTTAACCTCACTTTGCGCAATTGTTTTGTTACAAATATTGAGAACCTCAAAATTAATTGAGAAAAAAACTAAAGAGAATAAATAATGTTTGACACTTTAATTATTGGTGGTGGAGCAGCAGGTATGTCTTGTGCATTAGTGTTAGGGTCTGCTAAATTAAAACCCTACGCTGAAGACAAAAAAATAGGCATTATTGTGCATCAAAAAGCGTCTCATTTACAAAACGCTTTATTTTATAATGTACTTGGTTTAGTCGAAGGCACTACAGGAGAAGCTATCTTAGAAAATGGTAAATTGCATTTAGCTTCTCGTTATCCTCATGTTGAACAGATAGACAACGAAAAAGTTTTAGAGATTTCTAAAACTGACAACTATTTTAATGTTACTACCAATAAATGTAGTTACCATTCCAAAACTGTGGTTGTTGCTGTTGGCTACACCAATCTTTTATCTATTAAAGGATTGGAAAGTTATGTAGAACCTCACCCAAGAGCTGCTATAGAAAAAGACCGTATTTGGCTTAAAAACGATGATCATTTAATAGAAGAAGGTTTATATGTTGCTGGTACATTAGCTGGTTGGAGAAGTCAATTTGCCATAGCATCTGGAAGTGGCGCACAAGTAGCGACTGATATTCTTACGTTATGGAATAATGGTAAGCAAAGCCATGTACATGATAAGGTTTAGAAGTTTTCATCTTCACTAAGCTTAATCACTTCTAAAATCATTTCATCCTTTTCATTTATAATTTGCTCACTAGCATTACCACCATATAATTGGTCTGCTAAGTCTGCTTTTATCAGCTGCTTCATAGCATCATGATACGCCACAAATGTGATTTTGGTACGCTCTTTTAGGTTTAGATAATCCTGAAACTTTATAACAATGTCATCACTTACTTCAAAATTGGCTATAAAGTCGTCTTTAGTTACGTTTTCATAAACGCTTCGATTTCTATCTAATTCTTCAAACACAAAATTACTAATGTAACCTCTGCGTCTTATATAGTTTAAAGTTTCGTTTTGAATACTAGTATCTAGTGGCACAAAAATATCAGGAATAATACCTCCTCCACCATATACCACTTTTCCGTTAGGTGTTGTAAATTTTAAAGAATCGGCAACCTTTATATTTTCTTGTTCACTCAGTTCTCCACTACTTAAACGTTTGTAATAATCGTTATAGTAATCGTCACTATTACCATTATGATATGGTCGCTGTATTGAACGACCTGTAGGTGTGTAATATCTTGAAACCGTTAAACGCACAGCACTACCATCTCCTAAAGCCATTTCGCGTTGCACCAGCCCTTTTCCATAAGAACGACGACCAACAATGGTTCCTTTGTCATTATCTTGTAAAGCGCCTGCAACTATCTCGCTTGCTGAGGCTGAGTTTTCATTAATAAGAATATAGACTTCGCCTTCTTCAAAATCGCCTCTTCGCGTAGCGTAGCTTTTCTCAATTTTTCCTGATTTGTTTTTAGTAAATAAAATCAGTTTATCATCTTCTAAAAACTCATCTATAATTTGTTCAGCAACTCCAAGAAAACCTCCTGGATTATCTCTTAAATCTAATGCTAATTGGGTTGCGCCTTGATTTTGTAGTCTATCTAATGCTTTTTTAAATTCTTTATAGGTAGATTCTGCAAAACGATTGATTTTTATATAACCCAATTTATTGGTAAGCATATAAGCAGCATCAACACTTTTAATAGGAATATCAGTTCGTTTTACAGTAAAATCTAGAAGTTCGTCCTCTCCTTTTCTTAAAACTTTTAAATGAACTTTGGTGTTTTTCTCACCTTTAAGTTTTTCAATAATAGCTTCATTACTCCATTCTCTTCCAAAAATAGAATCGCCATCAGCCATAATAATTCGGTCACCACCTTTTATTCCTGCTTTTTCACTTGGACCTCCTTCGGTTGGTCTTATTACTGTAACAGTGTCTTTATAAGTATAAAAACTCACGCCTATACCAATAAAATCACCTTTCATGTTTTCGGTAACACGCTGTAATTCGCTTTTTGGAATATAAGTAGAATGTGGATCGAGATTGTCTAAAATCCCATTTACAGTTACATCAACAATACTATCAGTATTCACCTCATCAACATACTCATAATCAATATAATCTATTAACCTATTGAGTTTGTCTTTTTTACTGTTTGATGTAAATAATCTATCTGAAGTATCTGTAAAGTTTAATTTGCCTCCAATAAAAACACCTGCTGCAACAGCAACACCTATAATAAGTGGTATGTATTTTTTTTGAAATGACATTATGCTTTTACATCTTCTATTAATTGTAATTCAATTCCTGCTTTTTCTAAAAACTTTAAACCTGAATCATCTTTATATGCAGCACTATACACTACTCTAACAATACCTGCTTGATGAATAAGTTTACTACACTCTTTGCATGGTGACAACGTAATGTAAAGTGTTGCTCCTTTGCAAGACTGTGTTGATGCTGCTACTTTTAAAATAGCATTGGCTTCGGCATGTAATACATACCATTTTGTGTAGCCTTCATCATCCTCACAGTAATTTTCAAAACCAGTTGGTGTACCATTATAACCATCAGAAATTATCATTCTGTCCTTTACTATTAAAGCGCCTACTTGTTTACGCTTGCAATGTGACAGTTTTCCCCATTCTTTTGCTATTCTAAGATAAGCTTTATCGTATCTTAATTGTTTTTCTTTTGGCATTAATTAATTTGAATTGTGCGTTTAAAATCAAACATTTAACGAATATAAGTGCTTCGCAGTTTAATTTATAATAATTATGCGTTAAAATTTTATCAAAAAAAATATAATTTCTACGAAAATATATTGCTTCGAATAAGCATTGGTATAAGTAACCCAACAACTATAGCAGAAACAACCATAACCCAGTCGCGTTTAGAAAACCTAAAAATGGTTTGACATAAGAATCCTAAAAACACAACAATAAAAGCAACTATAATTTGCCCTACTTCTATACCTAACGAAATCTCTAATGCTGAAAGTAATTTATTATCTGATGCTTTTATAAGAGACTCAAAAGTGCCTACATAACCTAAGCCATGTATTAAACCAAAAAATAGCGTTGACAAAAATAGTATACCAACCTTTTCGTTATGCGCTTTTTTACCTGCTGTAAATACATTATAAAGCGCTACAACAAGTATTATAAGTGGTATTAAAAAACCAACCAAACTACTGTTAACACTAATTACATTGTAAGTAGCCAACAGCAAAGAAACGGTATGACCTAAAGTAAAAACTGTTATTAAAAGTAGTATACGTTTCCAGTCCTTAAACAAATAAGGCACTGCTAACACAATCAAAAAAACAATGTGTTCGTAGGCATTTACGTTTAAGATATGGTAAATTCCATGTTGTAAGTTGGACAAAAAATCGTCAAGCATCGTTTATTGTATTTGGGTTAATTCAAAGTTACAATTAATAACGTATCTGCAAAACAAATTTTAACATAACTGACCCACAAAAAATTATAATTATAAAGCCATTTGCATTAATTTTATACACATGTTTGCACTTGTAGATTGTAATAATTTTTATGCCTCTTGCGAACGCGTATTCCAACCTCAATTAAACCATAAGCCTGTTGCTATATTATCAAACAATGATGGCTGTGTAATATCGCGTAGTGATGAAGCCAAAGCGTTGGGTTTACCCATGGGAGCTCCTGCGTTTAAATATGATGCATTTTTTAAGGCAAACAATATTCATGTGTTTTCTTCAAACTATCCATTGTATGGCGACATGAGTAGTCGTGTTATGAAGATATTAGAACAATTTACTCCAGATGTAGAAGTGTATAGTATAGACGAAGCTTTTTTGCAATTTAAAGGGTTTGAAAACTATGACTTTAATTCCTACGGAAACGACATTAGGCAACGCATATTAAAATGGACAGGAATTCCTACCTGTGTTGGTATTGCACCTACAAAAGCACTTTCTAAAGTAGCCAATAAAATAGCACGAAAATTTCCTAAGCAAACCAAAGGCGTTTATGTTATTGACTCTGAAGAAAAACGCATTAAAGCCTTAAATTGGCTAAAAATTGAAGATGTTTGGGGAATTGGTTACAGGCTACAAAAACGATTAAAAGCAAAGCAATGTCATACCGCTTTTGATTTCACCCAACTTTCAGATGAATGGGTTAAATCTAATTTTTCAATTACTGAATGGCGATTAAAAAAAGATTTAGAAGGCATCTCTAAAATACCTTTAGAATACAGAGAACCTAAACGCTCTATTGCTACAACTCGAAGTTTTGAATACACCTATTCAGACCTAGAAAACATAAAAGAGCGTATTTCTACATTTGCTACTAGTTGTGCTGAAAAACTCCGAAAGCAAAAATCGCGTTGTCATGCAATAATAGTATTGCTTAGTAGCGACAGACATAAAAAAGAACTACCACAACATAAAGCGAGCAGAATGGTTGCATTACCCTACCCAACCGATTCCTCGTTAACTATTAGCCAATGTGCTGTAAAAGCAGTTTCTGAAATTTATAAATCTGGAATTAAGTACAAGCGTGCTGGTGTTATTGTTACTGGCTTGGTACCAACTGACAATCATCAACTAGATTTATTTATTCATGAAAACCCAAAACATTCTTCATTAATGCACTCTATTGATGTATTAAACCGAAAATATGAAACCTACAAAATAAAAATAGGTAATCAAGATTTAAAACGCACCTGGAAAATGCGTCAAGAACGATTATCTCCAAGATACACCACAAATATTAACGAAATACTTACTGTAAAATGTCATTAAAATTCTTAACACCAAAAAACGCATTAGAGTTCTACTCTCCTGATGATTCTCACGATTTAGAAGTTGTGCTTGCGCAAACAGGTATTTCTGCTGGATTTCCATCACCTGCTGATGATTTTAAAGAATTTAAAATAAGTTTAGACAAGACTTTAGTTAAAAACAAAGAAGCTACATTTTATGCTAGAGTAAGTGGTCAATCCATGATTGGTGCAGGATTGGATGATGGCGATTTACTGGTTGTAGACAAAAGTTTAGAACCGCAACACAACAAAATTGCAGTATGTTTTATTGATGGGGAATTTACAGTGAAACGTTTGAGAGTGACTAAAGAAGGGGTTTACCTTCTACCAGAAAATCCTGCTTATGAGCCATTATTAGTAACAAACGATAATGATTTTCAAATTTGGGGAATTGTAACTCATGTTATCAAGAAGCTATAGCTCATTTTAATTATCGTAAAAAGAATGGAAAATGAAAATCTAAACGAATATAAGAGTAAAATTTATAAGTTTATTTCATTTGAAGGACTATTTAATACTATAAACAACAAATCCTTACGCTACGCTAGGACAGACACATTTAATGATCCATTGGATGCAAGTTCAATTCTATTTCCTATTTCTAAAAAAGACTTAAGTGTTTATGAAGGTTATGATTACAAAACGAAAGAAGTTATTCTTACCAAAAACAATATTTTCCTTTCTTCAAACATCTATGTTTGCTCGTTCACAAAAACATACAACAGTAAAGAGTCTTATCTCATGTGGTCACATTATGGCCGACACCATACCCAAGTGTGTTTCGAAATAGATTTTTCGAATGAAGATATTATTCAGAGTTTTAAAAACGCCCCTTCCGAAGTAAAATATCCTGAAAATTTTGCTTTTGCTAGAGATTCAGTATTTGAAAAGGGCACTGATAATGACAAAGGTCTTTTCGTTATGACAAACAAAAGTAAAGTATGGAGCTATGAAAAAGAAGTTAGACTTATATTCGACTTAAGAAATGGGAATGAAAGTTTAATAGAAAGGTTTTCTGATGATAGAAATCATTTATTCATTAATTTTAACCCCTTTCATATTAGCAAAATAATCTTTGGATTAAGAGCATCTTATACTAATATGAGTAAAACAAAAAATTATTTTGATAAGATTGGTCACAAGCCTAAGTATGAAAAAATGGGACTATCTGCCACCAACCTTGATATATTTCCTGAAAAATTCATTTTTTAATTATTATAATAGAAAACGTCTTACCTATGACATAGATAAGACGTTAAATTAAGTACTCAAGGTGGAAATCACCAATTTTAATTTTATTCTGTTTTCTAACGCACTATTACCGCTATATTACTCTAATAATTAACCAATTACAAACTATCATTGTGAAAAATTAATTAAAAAAGATTAAGCTAAATTAATTAAAATTAACTAATTTTCGGCAATATTTCGGCAAAATATTTGAAGTGAATATAAAATATTTTATAGTTAAAGGTAAAAGAAAGTACTTGAGTATATATGTTCGTTTTTGGGATAGCAATAGAATTGACCAAAAAACACGAACAGGGTTTAGTGTGGAATTTAATGATTGGTCTGAAAAAAAACAACGATTAAAAATAAAAGCTAAATCAACAAACATCGATTTCATTAATAATAAGCTAAACAACCTTGAGCTTTTTCTTTTTGACAAATACAATACCGATTTTAATAATAAAAAACACATATCTAACACCTGGTTAAAGGATCGTGTTTTTGAGTTTTTTGGAAGAGTTAATGAAAATGAAGAGTATAAGTCGTATTTAGTCCCGTGGGCTGAAAAATTTGTCGAGGAGGCCCCTAATCGCCTTTACAGAGGTAAACAAATAAAACCAAGATCAGTTAAAAACTACAAAGGAACTTTAAACAAAGTAATAGCATTTGAGCAGTACACAAAAAAACGTTACCGTTTTGAAGACATTGATCTTGCTTTTCATCAAGAGTTTGTTAATTACTGTAGGGAAATAGAAAAACTTAATAATAATTCCATAGGAAACCTGATTTCAAGGTTAAAGACTTTTTGTAGAGAAATTGAATTTGATGGGTACTTGGTTAATGCTCAATACAAAAGCAGCAATTTTAGTGCTCCTAAAAATGAAACATTTGACACATACTTAAACGAAGAAGAAATAAACAACATATATAATCACGACTTCAGCAATAATGATAGGTTAGATAATGCTAGAGACTTATTTGTTATTGGTCTTAGAACTGGGTTAAGAATATCCGATTTTTTAAGGATAGATAAAAAAAACATAATCGGAAATGTAATCAACTTAACAACCCTAAAAACGGAACAAAACCTCACAATTCCAATACACCCTCAATTTCAAAAAATATTAAATAAAAGAAACGGACTATTACCAAAAAAGATTTCAGATCAAAAATTTAATAAATATATAAAAGAGATTTGTGAAATTACAGGATTAGACACTCCTACTTATGGGTCTGCAATTAAAGAGGGCTCTAAAAAAAAGGAATTAGACATATTCCCTAAACACAAATTAATAACTAGCCATACATGTCGTAGAAGCTTTGCTACAAACCTTTTCCTAGAGGGTTTTGAAGCTGCTATAATAATGAAAGCAACTGGTCATAAAAACACAAGTCAATTTTTACAGTACATAAAAGCATCTCAGGATGAGCATGTCAAAAAATTAAGTGAATATTGGAAAAAGCAATCTCTAAAACAGCAATAGTTGATGGAGTATTTTAAAAAAATAGACCCAAATATATACTATAATATGTCAATCTATGAAAAAATAGATTTATTGCTCAAAAACAATGTTTTTTATGTTGATGAAAAAGACTGGAATGAGTTTGCTGAGTCATTTGCATGGTTAGACTATAAAGAAGTTCCAAGTCATTTACACTGTGAAGAAATTGCAGGTAATGACTATTTAAAAATCAACAGAGTTGTTTTAAAAGAAATTTCCCAAATAGTAATAAATGATCTTAAAAAGGTGCCACATCCAAAAAGTCTAATCGGTATTGAAATTAAAAAAGACTATAATGCTTCTTTATTAGCTGCTCCAACAACAAAACTACAAGAAAAAACAATAAACAAGTTTTTAAAAACATCTGTTAAAGAAATCAAAGAATTATCTGAGCATGATCCTCATATTTGCTTTGACATTTCTGAGAATCTGAATAAGAAAACTCTTTATGAAATAATTGATAACTACTATAATATTGTTTTAGACCTAGATAATTATGAAGGTTTAATTGAATTAAAAAAAGATGTTATAGCGCATGTTTGCCCTCCTGGACCAAACCCGTGCATAGTAATGTACGAAAGCGGAGTCAGTTTTTTAAATATACACGACCTACTTGACACCATTGACCTTTTAAAGGAAGAATTGGTCAAATTGAATCATAAAAAAGAGGATTTTAAGAAGGCTACAGATTCTAATTATTCAATTAAAAACATAGTAACTGAAAAGAATAGATTTCCCAGAGTATTTAAAAACGCCTATTCTTGTGAGCTTTTCTTATACGCTTTAAGCTTTGAGACAGCTATTAAACCAATTCACCTTTCCTACTACTTTGATATTTTTAAAAGTCAAAAAATGCTTGCTAAAAATATTAAACCTAATCAATATCTACAGTTTATAAACTCTGTCTATGGCTTAAACGAGGTTAGGATAAGAAAGAACTTAACCAATAGAAAATATGATTTTTTTGTTTGCGAATTAATTAAAAGAGAAAAAGAACTTAAAACCAAAACATCAACAATCATAAGAGATTAAAGCGTTTTTTTCTTGCCACTTTGACAATTCTATGACATTAAAATAGATTAATAATGCTCATGTTTGCTGTGTAATACTAAAACTAGTGAATATGACAAAACAAATTCTACAAATTGAAAATACTGAGTCTTCAGAATTTATCCCAAAAATATTATCTGGAGTAAAGGTTCTTTTAAAAGAACATAATCAATCATCAAAAAATGACGAAATTTTATTGACAAGAGAACAAACTGCAAAAATGCTCTCCGTGTCTTTGGTTACACTTTGGAAATATACTAAAGATGATATTATTCCTGCATATCGAATTGGCACAAAAGTTAGGTATAAAAAAAGTGAAGTTCTATTAGCTTTAAAACAAATGAATCAATTTTAATCAACATTGCTTTTTTTGATTTTAAAAGCAATGTTGATCATTTATTAAAATCCTAAATATTAAGGCGCACAACTCTTAATTCAAAGAACATGGTAGAAAATAAAAAAAGTGCTAGAAATAGCACCAATGATTTAGCCACAAATCAAGGTAAAGATAATAAAGAGTTTCAAGGACTTAATGATATTGAACAGGAAATTGATAATAAAATCAATTCTGAGACTAAAGTAGTAAAATTAAATAGTAAAGAGGACACAGAACACCCTCAAACAATTTTTCACATTGTTGAAAGTTATTTATCCAAACACTATGAATTACGCCTAAACAAGATAATGCTCGATATAGAGATAAAAGAAAAAAACACAGATTCACAATGGAGAATCTGCAATGAAAATGATCTTTACATAGAGATGCAAAAGAAGAATATCAAAGTAACCAGAGACAAACTCAATGCTATTTTAGGTTCTAGTTTTATTCCAGAATATAATCCAATACTAAATTATTTTAATGGATTAAAAAAATGGGATGGAACAGACCATATATCTAAACTATGTAAATATGTATCGAGTCCTGAAATAGATCAATTTGAATATCACCTAAGAAAATGGCTAGTTAGATCTGTTAAATGCATGCTAATAGACGGCTATTTCAATAAACAGGCGTTTATAATTACAGACAAAGGTAAAGGACAGAATATTGGTAAATCTCATTTCACAAAATGGTTATGTCCACCGGGTTTACCTTCAACGAGATCTTTTGAGGAAAACAAGAAGGATAATCTAATAAAACTTACTAAAAATGCATTTATAATCCTAGATGAATTAGATGGAATTTCAAGAAAAGACTTAAACAGTCTAAAATCCATGTTTTCAACTGACGAAACAAGAGTCAGACTACCTTTTGCAAAAAGAGAAGAAACCATCCAGAGAATAGCAAATTTTATTGGATCGACAAACGATGACACTTTTTTATCAGACCCAACAGGTTCCGTAAGATGGTTAGTCTTTCATGTGACTGGTATAGACTGGAATTACAGTAAAGATATTGACATAAACGATATATGGACACAAGCTTATGCCTTATCTAATGACAATAGTTTTGAGGAAAAACTCACAAAAGAAGATATAGAAAACAATGAAGAAAGAAATGAACAATATCAAGTCAGAAGTAACGAACAAGAATTAATTGAAACATTTTTTGATAAACCAAGAGAAGAAAACAAAAAAGGCATACAATTCTTTACCGCTACGGATATTCAAAGAACAATACAGGCAAGTTTCGGACAACGACTATACGTTAACTCAATTGGAAAAGCAATGAAACAGTTAAAGTTTGATAGAGTCAAGCATAAAGACAGATATGGCTATTGGATTATTTATAACGATAAATCAACACCAATAACATAATATATAAAATCATAAAAAATACTTACCCTACTTACCTAATGCTTCATTTCCTCAGAAAATATAAAGCATTAAACTGGGTAAGCTTTTTAAAATATACTTACCCTTTACTTACCTAGCTTACCTTTTTTAAAAAACAGGGTAAGCAAAAAAAATCACTTACCTTATCATAATCCTTATGTTTATTGGGTTGGGTAAGTAGGTAGGCAAAAATTAAATTTTTCAAGACTTTTAGAAAAATGAAGAAAGTTAATTTAGATCTAAAGTTTTCAGGCAAGAGAAACCCCAACCTAATCACACCTTGCTGCGGTAAAAAAAACCGTGGATCAAGCGGCAGTTTAAAATTTGTCAATTATATTGGTTTACCTGAACAATTCGGGTTTTGTCACAGCTGCAACAAAGCAACATTACCACCTACTGTTTATGAGGATGAAAACGGTAACCGCTTCACTTACAATGATACGTTAGGAAAGTACGAGCAATTAAACAACTACACACCACTTCAAAATTTAAAAAAACTTGAACAGGACCAGCAACAACAACAAAATTTCATTGAAGAAAAAATCGCCATAGAATCAATACTAGTTAAGCCAGAAAACAACTTACTTCTATATCTACGAAAAACGTACGGAAATAGGAAAACAGACAACGTTAAAGAAGACTATTTGATTGGCACACATAGTGACGGCGCCACCATGTTCTGGGAAATAAATAAGAACCTCCAGGTTCAAAAATGCAAATTGTCCTATTATAAAAGAAACGGAAGAAGAACAGAGAGGTTTAATCACATATACACCAATAAAGACGGTTATTATTCTTGCCTTTTTGGTGAACATCTAATAATTGACAACCTTAAAGGAAGGCAGAGCATTATTTTGGTAGAAAGTGAGAAAACTGCAATAGTGGGATCTATTTTATTACCTAGATATACGTGGTTGTCTTATGGTGGCAAAAACGGTTTTAAACGCGAAAAATACAATTGCCTAATAGGTCATAAAGTATTGATAATACCAGATATGGAAAACCAATCCGTAGAAATCATAAAAAAGAAAGTCTTGGAATTACGTAAAATGGAGGTTTTCGCTAACATTTGGGATCTGACAAATGGTCGCTCAGACGATGATTTAAAGAAAGAAGGTGTTTACGGTAATGATTTAGAGGATATTTTTAGAAAAACAAATACATTCTATTAGACTATTACAATCATTATTCGCCACATATTTTTAAAAAAAAAATGTTGTGCTTCCACATAATAACATTGTTCTTTAGTACGATTAAAATAAGGTTTATACATCTCTTTGCTATTTTTACATTCTTTCAAATAAAAATTTGAATTTAGTTAATCTTTTCTTTAAAAAAGAATCATAAAAGCCCTCACCTCCGTTGCTATTAATCAAATCCTAGGAAAACTTGTGGAGGGAGGGCAGTTAAAAATACTTATTCTATTTATGTTAAATAACAATTATAAACCTCTACCTTTACTTTTTGCTATTAACCAGATAATCTTATTAAAGATTAGAGTAAGAAAGGAGAGGTTTAAATGATTATTCTATGACAATAAATTCACTTCGTCTATTAGCTTGATGTTCGGCCTTTGTACATGGAACACCATTACTACAACCATTAACCAATTGACTTTCTCCATAGCCTTTGCTTGTCAAGCGATCTTTAGAGATACCTTCTGATATTAAATAACGCATTGTAGAGGCTGCTCTTCTTGATGACAAGGCTTCATTATAACTATCACTTCCTCTACTATCTGTATGTGAACGTATATCGATCTTTAATTCAGGATACATATTCAATGCTTCTACTAACTTCTGAAGCTCTACTTCGGCATCTGGACGGATATTTGACTTATCAAAATCAAAGTAAATAATTGGAATATTTAATACCTTAGCTAAGTCAGTACCTGGAGCTATTACATTCTCGACTGGTGATAATTCAAAATTGTGCTCTCTGTCTTCTTGTTGCTTTTCTGAATAGCCATCGGCACTGCTATAGTTCTCCTTAGTTACTTTTAATATATAAGATGGCTCATACTCTACTTCTTTTGAGTAGCGCCCTTCGTCATCGGTCAATAAGATTGCTATGACATGGTTATCTACATCTAATACCTCTACTGTCGCTCCTTGCAATGGTAACTGTGTAGATTTATCTGTAACTACTCCATGTAAAAGACTCCTTAAATAGATATCCTTTATAGGGGTATTCTCTATAAACGTATAAATATTATCATAGACTTCCTCGCCTTCTATCGTACGGTTTGAACTGATAAAGCCTCTATCGCCTTTTACTACATAGCACACATCATCAAAACTAGAGTTTATTGGTTCGCCTACATTCAATAGGTTTCCTACCAATTCACCATCTGAATTTATCTTATGATAGAATACATCATAACCGCCTAAACCAAAATGTCCATCGGATGAAAAATATAACGCATTCTTTGAAGAGATAAATGGAAATGATTCTCTTCCACTGGTATTAATTTCTAGGCCTAAGTTTACTATGGATCCTAATTCACCTTCTTCTCCTAATTCTACATAATATAAATCCACGGATCCATAACCTCCTGGACGGTCTGATGCAAAATATAGTCTTGTTTCATCTGGAGATAAGGCTGGATGAGCGGTATTGAAATCTTCTCCATTGATAGATAAAGACTCTACAGATTCCCAACGCCCATCTTCATATGTCGCTTTGTAGATCTCTAAATGATATAAATCCAAATCTTCTTCTTCTGAGGGCTTGGGATTGGTTCTAGTAAAGTACATCGTCTTGCCATCCTTGGTAAAACATGCCGTTGACTCATGATACTTCGCATTGACGTCTCCTTTTAATGCCTTGGGCGTCCCATATACGGTATCGTTTTCTACTTCTACTGTATAAAGATCTAAAAAGGGTAAGCCATCCCATGAACTGATACGGTTTCTCAATACCCCTTTTTCTCTTGTGGAGGCAAATACCAATGTCCCCTCTTCCATAAAACTTACTCCATAATCTATTCCTTCTGTATTAAAGGGTACATACCATATATCATAGCGACCGGAGTTGGCCTCTATCATTTCCATATAACGTCTCGAGGATACTTGAGACTCTTTATCTTGCCCTGTTTCTGATAGGTAACGATCAAAATAAGTCGCTCCTTTTGTATCCTCTCCGATAGCTTTCAATGATTGCGCATATCTTAATAGATAGGCCGATGATTGAGAAGAATTCATCGAAAACAATTCTTCATACCACTTCGAAGCCTCTTCATATTTACCATTGAAATAATAACTGTCGCCTAAGTTCTGTAATAACTCTTCTGACTTATATCCTTTCTCTGCTACACGCTCATAAATCTCTGCGGCTTCTATATAAGATTTTTTTGTGAAAGCTTCGTCGGCTTTCTTTAACTTTGATTGTCCTTGTACAAAAATACTCATCATCATAAATAAAGTGACCAATAAGTGATTTATATGGGTACCTCCTGTTTTTATTTTTATCATCATATCTATTTATTATTAGTTAGTTTAAAAGAACCTTGGATTTACTACTCCTAAATTCTTACCTCCTATTTCAAATCGAATAAATATCTCATGCGAACCACTACTATAATTACCTATATCTGTCAAGTCATAATCATAAGCATAGCCTATCAAGATATTATCAGACACTTGAAATCCTAATAACCCACTCAATGCACTATCCCAACGATAAGCAGCACCTAGAGTTAGTTTATTCGCATACAAAAAGTTAGCAGACACATCAGCAGCTAATGGAGACCCTTCTACTGCCTTCAATAAAAAAGCGGGTTTAAACTTCCAATCTGGAGTCAAATCAAAAACATATCCCCCTATCAGATAAAAATGCATTTTCTCATTCGCTGAACTTATTGTTACTTCATCATAATGATCTGTTTCTAATAATGAAGGAACGGACAAACCTACATACCACTTATCTTTATTTCTTAAATATGCTCCTACTCCTATAACTGGAGATACTTGACCGTCTATGTTGTTTATTGGATTAAACGCTGGGTCGGTAATATCATTGGGATTTAACTTACTATAATCTACATCCAATACATTTAACCCTCCTTTGATTCCAAAAGAGAGATATAAGTCATCATTATTCATTTGTAATGTATAAGAAAAATCTACAGCTATATTGTTCTCTGTTGAAATCCCTATCTCATCATTGTAAAATGAAAGTCCTAAACCTACACGTTCTCCTACGGGGGTGTTCAATGTGAAATTCATTGTCTCTGGAGCACCATTAATTCCTACCCATTGAGTACGGTAAAGCCCTGTAAAATTCATTACGCCACGACTCCCTGCGTAAGCAGGGTTCACCGTTTGCGTATTATACATATATTGGGTGTACTGTGAGTCTTGCTGCCCTATAACGGCCTGATAAAAAGACAGGAACAAAATCACTATCAATACTCTATATATTCTATTATTCATCTCTGTTCTCTTTTTTAGTTGTTATTGTTTATGATGTATAGGAAACCTGACTGATCTAACATTTCATAGTTGGTATTGTCATAACTATATCGATACTCTATGATGTAGAAATAATTACCTGTTGGAAGTCCTTGCGAATCTTCTATCGTCGCTCTTCCATCTGAATAGCCTCTAAAGGCTTTATCGGTATTGTTATATCCTCTTTGTGAATATACTTCTACTCCCCATCTATTGAATACTCTAACGTTATTATCAGGAAAACAGTCAATTCCGTCTATAATAAAATAGTTGTCATAGGGTCCATCTATATTAACTGCGTTATGGATATCTTCCTCTTTTATCTTACATGTCAAATGAACAACTTGTTCATAGGCTGAACTATTTCCACAAGCATCAGTCGCTATCCATTCTCTTACTAAATTATACCTATTGCTACAGTCTCCCATTTCATCATATTCATTTAGTACTATAGTAACTTCTGACGAACAATTATCTGTAGCTGTTAATACAGCCGCTTCTGGTATCGCATCACATGATGCATATATTTCTGATGGTAATTCTCCAACAAATACTGGTGCTGTCGTATCTTCTATGGTAATTACTTGGGTGTGTTCCGTCTCATTACCACAGTCGTCACTCGCTGTCCAAGTTCTCACTATATCATAATTACCAATACAACTTCCTTCTATTGTTGCCTCTTCATAAGATATTGTAGCTTCACTGCAGGTATCGAACGCTGTTAAAGTTGCTGCTAGTGGTATCTCTTGATCACACTCAACTGTTATATTGGCTGGTAAAGCTTCTACAAACACTGGTGCTGTCGTATCTACTACTGTAATGGTTTGTACATAGTCTACACTATTGCCACATAAATCTGTTGCTGTATACGTTCTTGTGATTACATAGTTACTCGCTTCACAAGTTCCTGCTGCGCCTTGTGTACTTGCATCTGAACTCGTTATTACGATATCTCCTGCTGCTGTACAGTTATCGGTCGCGGTTAACGTTGCTAATGCGCTTGGGACTGCATCACACTCAACCGTTGCATCTGCTGGTAAACTTGATGCATCAAAAACAGGGTCTGTCGTATCTACTACTGTAATGGTTTGTACATAGTCTACACTATTGCCACATAAATCTGTTGCTGTATACGTTCTTGTGATTACATAGTTACTCGCTTCACAAGTTCCTGCTGCGCCTTGTGTACT